>Ga0070658_10000111_pt1 | contig 72538 bp, 64 predicted proteins | sample KBSC13metaG_FD_64664 | JGI IMG/M metagenome (GOLD analysis project Ga0070658, IMG submission 64664) | Corn rhizosphere microbial communities from Kellogg Biological Station, Michigan, USA - KBS C1-3 metaG | ecosystem: Host-associated > Plants > Roots > Rhizosphere > Soil ...
TCTGGCGCCCTATACGCTGGTGCTCGGAGCCATCGTCCTGGTGTTCGCGCTGATGGTCCTGCGTGCCCTGCGCACAGGCCGCGCGCTCGGGAAACTCCAATCGGTCTATGGCCTGGTAGGTTTTCTCTATATCGGCGGTCTGCTGGAGACATGCGTTCTGCTGCGCGCGGTGCCGGGGGAGATCGTCGTCTCGGGGATCGGACAGGGACAGCGTGGAGCGTGGCTGATGCTGTTTGTGGCCGTCTGCGTCTGGTCGGTCGATACCTTCGCCTATTTCATAGGCCGTTGGTTCGGTAAGCATAAACTCGCGCCCCAACTCTCCCCCGGCAAGACGATCGAGGGCGCTATCGGCGGCCTGGTCGGCGCTATTCTCGTCGGAGGCGCCTTCGGCAACTGGATTCATCTTCCCCTCATGCACGGCCTCGCGGTCGGGGCGCTGGCAGGGGTGATGGGACAGGTCGGGGATCTGTTCGAATCGGCCCTCAAACGCGAACTGGGCATCAAAGATTTCGGGCGCGTCCTGCCCGGCCACGGCGGCGCCCTCGACCGCTTCGACAGCCTCCTCTTCGTCGCCCCCCTCGCCTACCTCTATCTCCACTTCGTCGCCGGTATCTAACAGTTTTGGTTGTGCCGACGCCCGGGAGTTCCTGTCTATAAATTGGACAGTTTCAACGAAGTTTACAAACGAAAGCACCTCCGATCAAGGGGTGCTTTTGAAGCGGAAAAGGAAGCAGTTTTGAACATTGCATCTCACACAGGTGAGTTTTAGAAAAATAGGCACTACAATATAGGTGTCAGGATCAAAGGAAGAGCGCAGGGTGCTGGTACACCCTGCGCTCTACAAACGAACCGGACTAGGAAGGAGAACGGATTGAATCTACTCCATACAATCCTAGGCCTTACGTGTTACACGCTCGGCTCCGTTTACTACGGCGTTCAGTTATCGCTGATCGTTCGTAAGTTGCGGAACAAGTCGCTAGACTTGTAAGCCGATAGGCCGGTCGCCTCGTCCGGAGGTAAGCACTCTCGGGCGGGGCGGCTCTCCAACCATCAATTTATTATACATCAAAAACTATTCGATAGTTTACAATTGTTATCCTAGAGGCAAATTGATACGCCCAACGAGCAAATATTTCTTCTGTCCAGGACTTATGCGGATGTTACTTAATGATAGGACTTTTTTCGATGTTGCAGCAGAGAACCCGAAGTCGTTTTTCCAAACTCGGGTGAATGTGCCTCCTCGGTCTTTGGAACAACGGGAGGAGCGGCTGAACAAAGCGCGAGAGATGTTTATGCGTAATCCAAAGATGGTCCATGTTCGGAACAACCTGGGGGATACTCCTTTAATTGTCTCGATCCTGAGCAGCGAGAAAGAGATGGTGCGCCTCCTTCTGGAATATGGAGCCGATGCCAATGAAACAGGGCAAGATGATAGCTCTCCGCTGGAACTTGCCATCAAGCGGAATGGAAATCCGGAAATCGTGTCCATGTTGCTGGAACATGGAGCGGATCCCTACTATACGAATAGACACGGTCAAACCCTCTTGATGTCCGCTGGAGGATATTTCCCGGCAGATTATCGATACCCGGATCCTCAGGCTGATCCAGAAGCAAACTTTCGTCGAATGCTCGACTTCACCCAGGATATCAATCAACTTAACCACGCCGGAGGGACTGCGTTACACTCTATCGATCAAGCCGCTTTTATTCCACTTCTCTGCGCACGCGGCGCCGAACTCAACATACGTGATAATTCAGGCAAGGCACCTCTTCATTATTATGTCGAAGTCGGTTGTCAAGAAACGGTTGCGCTTGTCAAGACCTTCTTACGTTATGGCCCAGATGTAAATGTGCAAGATAATGACGGCTGTACGCCACTGTACTATGCGTCTTGCGTTGACGGGCCAGACGAGGAAGTCGTCTCGCTGTTGTTAGCGGCCGGCGCAGATCCGAATTTCCACGATAAAAAGTGGGGCTATACGCCTCTACATCTGGCGGTCATGACTCATTACTGGGAAATCATCCCCCAATTGGTGGAGGCGGGGGCAGATGTGAACCTTCGCGATAAAGAAGGTCGGACTCCGCTAAAGAGGCTTTTAGACTATGACTATGATCTTGCCGCACGGTTCGGACATGGAGATGAGCGGATCGAAGCCTATCTGCGTCGCGCCGGAGCACATCCGTAAAACCAGTTTTCCCCAAAAGAGGGAAGGTCCGAATCCGGATAGGCAGGGGCACAAGGACTAGCAAATAGTCGTTCGGCTTACCCTGCCCTAGTTCTAGTCGGGGTGGGCGCCTAGGTTGGTGAGGATGCCCTGGAGCACGCGATGCATGGCGGCGAGATCGTTGTCCGGGATATTGCAGAGGGCGTCGGACTGCAGGTCCAGCAGGAGGGTTCGGAGACGAGGTTCGAGCGCGCGGCCGGAAGGGGTCAGGTGCAGGCGGATGACGCGCCGGTCTTCCGGGGCACGGACGCGGCCGATCAGTTTGCGGCGTTCCAGTTCGTCTACGAGGGGAGTCATCGTCGAACTCTCCAGGCCGCAGCGCTTGCCGAGTTCAGACATGGTCAGGCCGTCCTCATCGCCGAGATGCAGGACCAGAGGCGCGGCGCCGGGGAACAGGTCGATGTGCTCCTGGCGCAGGCGATGCAGGAACTGCTGTCGGAACGCCTGCTCCACCGCTTTGAACGAGCGGTGCAGAGGCGCGTTTCGCAGCGCGGAACTCGGCAGGTGGGGCTCCATTTTGCCACAGCCTTCCGGCAGGGGCCGAGAGATCTCTTGCGGCGTTTCTAGATCGTCCATGACGTTTCGGAACCGACCTCCGTTACCGTGATCCCCAGGCCACGCAGATAGGCGACACCCGCCTCCAGGTCCGCCTTCACGCCTTCCATCTCCAGCACCATCATTCCGCCGCTATGCACGTCGATGTTCGCGCGGCGGATATTGGGAATCAGCCGGAACTCCGTGACCAGATGATAGATGATCGGCTCTTTGACCTGATCCAGCGGATAGTCGAGCTGCACACGCAGATGCTCCGTTTCGGGCATTGTCTTCTCTCCTTACGAGTCTTGTATATCTTTCCATACGCGCAGCGTCTCGCCAATGCTCCATGCCTGCGCCACGCAGCCGTTGGGACGCTGGGGAGCGTCGCCGTCATAGATCTCCGAGAGCGATCCGACCCCATAGTCGGTCATCTGATCCGCCAGCGGGCGCAGGAGCGCCAGGGCGGCCTCCTTATCGGCGAACTGCCGGAAATGGCTCTCCGCAAACGCGCCCAACAGCCAGGGCCAGACCGTGCCCTCATGGTAGGAACCATCCCGGTGCCAGGAGTCGCCCTCATAGCGTGGGCGGTAGGCCGGGTCGTGGGGCGACAGGGTGCGCAGGCCGACCGGTGTCACCAGATCCGACTGTACCACCTCCAATACCGCGGCGGCCAGATCGGTCCCGGCGGCGATCGGCGCAAACGGCAGGCTGAGCGCGAAGATCTGATTGGGCCGAATGGTGGCGTCCGGCATACTGTGATTCGGCGTGTCCAACACATCGTAGAGGCCGCGCCCGTCCGAACGGGCGAAGCGGGCGACAAAATTGGTGGTCGCCTTCGCGGCCAAATCGGTATAGCGGTTCTGCGCCTCGGTCTTGCCCAATAGTCCGGCGAAGTGGGCCAGCGTGTGCAGCGCATTGATCCAGAGCGCGTTGATCTCGACCGGCTTGCCGATGCGTGGAGTCACGACCCAACTGCCCACTTTGGCATCCATCCAGGTCAACTGCACGCCCTCCTGCCCCGCGTAGAGCAGGCTGTCGTTCGGATCGACATGGATCTGGTAGCGGGTTCCGCGCTGATGCCAGGCGATGATCTCTTCCAGAACCGTCCAGAGGGTGTCGCGCAGCAGGTCGAGATCGCTGGTCGCCTGCACATAGCGGTAGATCGCGACGACATACCAGAGCGTCGCATCGACGGTGTTGTATTCCGGGGTCTCGCCGGCATCCGGGAAGCGGTTCGGCAGCATCCCCTGATCGACGAAGGCGGCAAACGATTTCAGGATGTCGCGCGCCAACAGCGTCTGCCCGGTGGAGAGACAGAGGCCCGGCAGGGCGATCATCGTATCGCGTCCCCAGTCACTGAACCAGGGATAGCCCGCGATGATCGAACTGCGCCCGCCCGGCACCTGTACCAGAAACGGATCGACCGCCAGCGCGAGGCGCGCCCGAAAGACGTCGGCGCCGGCCTGCGAATCGGAAGCCGCCCCGCTCGGAGCCGAAGTAGGGATAGCAGGAACCTGGCTCACAACCAGTTTTTGTTGGCGCGCGACCAGTTCCTCCCAGGCGTCCTGGGGTGATTCCGTCGGCGCTTCCACGGGATCCAGAGTCTCCAGCGCCGCGTCGTCCCCACCGAGCGGGGCCGCGATACGGTCCTCCGTCATCACCTGGGCGGAGGCGACAACGATCAGCGTCTCGCCGACCGTCAGCGTCGCCCCGAGCATCCCGAGGGCATAGAGATCTTCTTCGTAGTCCTGGCCGCGCTCCGCTTCGCGCGGGTGCTGCAGCTTGTAGTACCAGTAGGACTGCCGATCAAAAGTGGCTCCAGGAAAGGGTGTCCCGTCTTCGCGTACGATGTCGAGATCCAGGCGGGTAGGATAGGCCGTCACCTTTTGAATGTCCGGCAATGTCACGCGGAGCAGGCCGAGCGGAGCGTCCACCTCGCCGGTGGTCTGCGGCGTGTCTGGGAACCAGAAGATGTCGGGCACGCGCTCGTTGGCCGCCATCTCGCTATGGTAGTCCTTCCAGGCGAGCAGGGGCACCAGATGCAGATGGGCCTTGACCCCTTCGGGCGCTTCCAGAAGCCGGTAGGAGATATAGGTGACATTGCGGCCTCGCGCCATCCAGACACGCTTTTCGAGGCGTACGCCCGGCTGTGGCGACCAGACCCAGGTGGGCGCGGGATAGGCGGTCCATTCCACCAGATGCTGATAGCCCTGGGGATAGGTGGCGCCCGCGTAGAGGTTGGCGGAGAGGCCGAACGTGGGAGAGCTGCTGCCGTCCGGCGCAAGGATCTCCAGCGTCTCCTCCAGTTTCGAAAGCAGCACAGCGCGTCCCACCGGAGGGTTGAGGGCCGCGACCAGCAGGCCGTGATAACGACGTGTGTTGGCGCCGACGAGGCTGGCGGAAGCGTACCCACCGATTCCGTTCGTCGTCAGCCACTCGCGACGTGAAGCGGCGGCCAGGTCGGTCAGGATGTCCGCGTCTATGCGCAAATTGACTGCATCGGGGAGAGACATGATGTTCAGGTGACCTTGCCGAAGGGAAACGAAAAGTCGAGTTCTCCATCAGACGGATGCCTTCGCATCCGTCTGACAGGGAAGCGCTCCTGTTAAGGAGTTTTAGGTGCGGGAGCCGCTTTTTTCAAGCTGCCGAGGTACGCGACCAGATTGCTCAGATCCTTGCCCTTGATGGAATCATAAGGAGGCATGGCCGAATCGGGCTTGGTGGCCTTGGGGTTGGTGACCTTGGTCTCCAGCCATTTGGGCGTATGTTTGGCATCCGCGCCTACGGTGGAGAGATCGGGGCCATTGGTCCCCCCCTTACCGTTGACCATATGGCAGCCGCCGCAACCGTTCGCATCATAGACCTTTGCACCGGCTGCAATCATAGCTGCAGTGGGCTTAGCCGGGGCCGGGGGCGCCTTTTTTTTGGGCGGCGCTGCCAGTGCAGCGGTCAGTGAACCGCCTAACGTGAGGCCGACCATCAGCAATGCGCCGGCTTTAACTGTTCCTTTAATCACTCGGGAACTCCTTTCCAGTCGATGCAGAGTACGTGTAGGAAATCGCAACACGCCCCTCCGTTTGAGTCCGCCAACGCAGGAACGTTGCACTTTCTTAACCGGGGTAGCGTGAACTGCTTTCGCTCCCTGCCCTCTACAATTAGAGATGAGAGACAGATTCTCCTGTCTCTCATCTCTACATCACTGGAATTTGCTCCGGGTGTGACCTGGGATCAGGCGAAGAGGGCTTCGAGGGCGTGGGTTTGGGCGGATTTATACTGTTCGTTGTAGAGGTTCTGATAGACGCCGGGGCGAGCGACGAGTTCGGCATGGGTGCCAACGTCTACGATGCGCCCTGCGTCCATCACCACGATCTTGTCGGCGGCCATGATGGTCGAGAGGCGGTGGGCGATGACGAAGCTGGTGCGGCCGCGCATCAGACGCTCCAGAGCGGCCTGCACATTGGCTTCCGTCTTGCTGTCGAGGGCGGAGGTGGCGTCGTCGAGGATCAGGATCTTGGGATCGGTCAGGGCGGCGCGCGCGATGCTCATGCGCTGCTTCTGCCCCACCGAGAGCTTGATGCCGTCCTCTCCGATCTTGGTATCGTAGCCCTGGGGCAGATTCAGGATAAACTCGTGCATATCGGCGTATTTGGCCGCTTTCAGGATCTGGAGGTCGGTGGCGTCGTGGGAACCGTACCGGATGTTTTCACGCAGGCTGACCGAGAAGAGCAGACTCTCCTGGCTGACATAGCCCAGCGAGCCGCGCAGGGTCGAGAGGCGCACCTGCCGCAGATCGACGCCGTCCAGCAGAATGCGTCCGTCGTTGACATCATAGAAACGGGAGATCAGGTTGACCAGGGTGGTCTTGCCTGCTCCGGAGGGGCCGACGATAGCGACCACTTCGCCCGGTGCGACGCGAAGCGAGATGTCGTGCAGCACGGGGTGATCCGAATCGTAGCCGAACGTCACGTTCTGAAGTTCCACACCGCCATGGACGGGACGCAGGGCGACCGCGTTCGGGGCGTCTGTGATCTCGGGGCGTGTGTCGAGGGTCTCGAAGACGCGCTCCATCGCCGAGCCGGTCCACTGCAGCGTGACGTTGAAGTCCACGACGCGAACGGCGGGATCGTAGAGGGAGGCAATCAGGCCGTTGAACGCCAGCAGCTCTCCGATCAGCAGATGCCGGTGCAGGATCAGCGTGCCGCCATACCACAGGACGCCGCCAGTGCCGACGGCGCGGATAAGCTGCGCGATCGAGGCGAGTTTGCGGTTCAACCGCATCTGCTTCATGCCGATGTCGAAGTTGTCTTTGACCGTCTTGAGGAACTGTTCCGTCTCATAGTCCTCGCGCGCGAACGCCTTCACGACCGTAATTCCCGTCAGTTTCTCCTGCAAGACACCCAGCATCTGGTCCCAGCGCTCCCGCAGTTCTTCACTGATCGGGCGAATGTGGCGAATAAACAGCTTGTAGTTCAGGACATAGAACGGCACCACGCAGAGGGTCAGCAGCGCGAGCCGCCACTCCATCCGAAACAGGACGAACAGGACGGCGAAGACGCTGAAGAGGTCGGCCATGAAGGTGACGAAGCCGCCGGAGACCATCTGCTGAATGAAGTCGATGTCGCCCATCAGGCGCGCCATGATCTTGCCGGTCTGGCGGGTGTCGTAGTAGGCGAGCGAGAGGCGGTTGAGGTGCCGATACGATTGGAAGCGCAGATCGAAGACGATTCGCTGCCCCAGCCACCCGATCAGGAAGTTGAGCGTGAAAGAGAGACAGCCGCGCAGGGCGTACAGCCCGACGATCGCGGCAAAGACCAGATTGAGGGCGGTCCAGTTTTTGTGCGGCAGGACATCGTCGATGACATACTGCACGATTTTCGGCATGGCGATTGGCGTCAGCGAGTTGAACAGCAGCAGAAAGACCGCCAGGGCAACACGCTTACGATAGGGTTTCAGATAGCCCAGTAATCTTCTGAAATTGCCCAACGTCTACTCTCCCTTTTGTCCGACCGGCACGGCCAGCTCTTCGACCTGCCAGGTCTCGCGTTCCCGGCTCTCGGCCGAGGTTCCGGTTCCACGCACCCAGTAGGCGGCGCGCTGCGCAAACGCCCGCTCCTGCTCCCCGAAATAGACGGTGTCGAAGTGCAGGTCGGTATCGGTATGCTGCACCAACAGATCGCCGGGGTCGTCGCCGAAATAGCGCAGCGTGGCGCCGTCCCGATCGAACTGCACGGCGCTCGACAGGTCACACGGTACCCAGCCGATCCCCTCGGCCCAGAACTCCGATTTGACATGCATTCCCACCATCGGATCGTTGGCCGCGGCGGACTTCGCCCAGCGACCGCAGAGCGCTCTGGCCGGGATGCGGTTGGCGCGCAGCGTCGAGACGAGCAGCATCGAGAAGCCGCCACAGTCTGTGCGCAGATCGGCGCACACTTTCGATGCCTGCCGCACCTGATACGGGCCGGTATAGAGATAGGTGGAGGCGTGCTTGATGGCCAGAAACGCGCGCTCCGCAAAGTCAAGATCGGTTTCGTTCGCGCCCCGTGTCAGGCGATTGCGCAGAAGCCAGTTGAGAAACGCGGGCGCAGTGAAGTCTTCCGTCGGCGTCTTGGCCAGCGCCAATCGCCGCTCCTCCGCATCCAGCGGCGCGACTGGCTTTTCCGGCGCTCCGGTCACCAGTTTGCGGCTATAGAGCGTCGCTTCCGTGGTCACCGCGACCATCACCCCCTGCGCCTCATCCGCCTCACGCGCCGTGACACGGGCCGTCAAAACCGGGCGCCGAAAAGGACTCTTCTCCGTATCCAGATGCCCGCCATGGTTCATCTGCACGTGCACATCCTGCTGCCCTGCCAGCGTCGGCGGCATCGCGGCAAACAGGATCCACTCCTGCGGCGTCATCTTCGGGATATGCACCTGAAATGTATAGTTCGCCCGCACATGCCGCGCTGGAACTGCCTCGATATGATAGGCCGGCGACGTGTTGCTCTGTGCCCACGACCCGCAGGACAGGGCCACAAGAGTCACCGTCAAGAGAATCCACGACGTTTTCACCGGATAAATTTTATGCTCTTTTATCAGAATCAAGAGTTTCATTCCTGTCAGTAATCCCTCCGCGCAACCTGCCTCCCAGACATATTAACCGGTAATCGCGAGAGGTGGGGCGGCGTGGCCCTCCAGGGCGACTTTGAACTGCTGGTTGTAGAGGCCGGCGTAGATGCCGTCCTGAGCCAGCAACTCCTCATGGCTGCCCATCTCTTGAATGACGCCTTTGCTCATGACCACGATCTTGTCGGCTTTGACGATGGTGGAGAGGCGGTGGGCGACGACGAAACTGGTACGTCCGGCCATCAGGCGGTCGAGTGCCTCCTGAATCAGGCTTTCGGTTTCGGAGTCGAGGGAGGAGGTCGCCTCGTCCAGGATTAGAATCCGTGGATCGGAGAGAACAGCGCGGGCGATGGCGATGCGCTGCTTCTCCCCACCGGAGAGTTTAACGCCCTCCTCACCGAGGCGCGTATCGTAGCCCCGTGGGAGCGCTTCGATCACATGGTGGATATTGGCGGCGCGGGCGGCATCTTCCACCTGTTCCTCGGTGGCTTTGAGGTCGCCGTAGCGGATGTTTTCTCGAATGGTGGTGTTGAACAGCACCGTCTCCTGAATCACGACTCCCACCTGCTGCCGGACGCTCTTCAACTGCACATCGCGCAGGTCGTGCCCATCGATCATCAGGCTGCCTTCCGTTACATCGTAGTGGCGCTGCAACAGGTTGATCATCGTCGTCTTGCCCGAACCGGACGTCCCGACGAAGGCGATCATCTGCCCGGCCTTCACATCGAGGTTGACGCCTTTGATGACCGGCTGGCCCGGCTCGTACTCGAACCAGACATCCTGGTAGCGCACGTCGCCCCGGACGGTGGGCAGCACGATGGCGTCGGGACGGTCGTTGACGAGCGGTTTGGTGTCGAGGGTCTGGAAGATACGCCCCAGCGCAGTGGAGGTGCGGGCGATCTGGTCGTTCAACTGGATCAGGCGCACGGTAGGCGCATAGAGATAGCCGCCCATATAGCCGTAGAAGGCCATGAGGCCACCGGGACTGAGGCTGCCCTGGATGACGAGGCGACCGCCGTACCAGAGGAGCAGGCCGGTGCCGATGCCGCTGCCGATAAACTCGGCGATGGTCCAGAGGCCGGTACTGAGCATCGTCATTCGCACGTTCTTGCCGAGCAGGTTGCGAGTCTCGCCCACGAACTGTCGCACCTCGTACCGCTCTTTGGCGTACGACTTGACGATCTGCACCCCCGCCAGTTTCTCCTGGAGGTCGCCATAGATGGTCTCGCGCTGCTCGCGCACCTCTTCACTCGTGAGTTTGATCCGCCGGATAAAGGTGAGGTAGTTGGCGACATAGAACGGATAGACGATGAGCGCAACGAGAGCGAGATGCCAGTTGGTGACGAAGATGATCACCATCGCCCCGACCAGGGTGACGGTGTCGTTCAGCACGTTGACGAAGCCGCCGCCGATCAGTTGGTCGAGCGAGGCGACATCGTTGGTGATGTTGGACATCAGCTTGCCGGTGAGGCTCTTCTCGAAGAAGCCCAGCGAGAGCGTCTGCATATGCGCGTAGAGTTTGTGGCGCATCGCGTATTTGAAGCGCTGCCCGAGCAGGGTGATGGAGTAGGTGAGCCAGTAGCCGAAGAAAGCGCTCCCGAGCGCCAGTCCGACCACGACGCAAAAAACGCCGGGCAGATTGACAGGATGATGCTGCTGAAAGTTGTCTGTGAGGTAGCGCAGGATCAGAGGTGGCGGCAGACTCAGAGCCGAGTTGACGAGTGTAAGGAGGGCGATTATGAGGAGAAGACGCCAGTAGCCGCGTATCTCATGTAGAAAGCGTACAAAGTTTTGCATCGCGCTGGTTCCCGGGGGCATACGCCGTGTTCGCACAGGATTGCGAACAACAAAGCCTCTGTGACGTCCCATCTTCAGGAACCCACAAAGGCACATCTCTGCCGTGTTTCGGTTAGCAATGCGCTTATAATACCCTGAAACACGTAAAAACCGTTTCTATACTGCAAAAAATCCTTCATGTTCAACAGAAGACATCGGGAACGAGGATCCGTCGAGGAGGACCTGGTTGTTCGCGCGGTGATAGGCGCTCTCGAACCCCGCGCCGAAGAGAGAGGGAAATAACCTTGACCTCTGCTGCTGTTGCGTCATTCTTCGTTCCTTTGTTTCTATTTTGCTTTCGTTCACGAATCCTGGAAAATCGGGACCTCGCGTCAAGCCCCCATTGGATCGTCCGGGAGGACCTTCTTGTTTCGGGCATAGGGTAGAAATTGCCCTTCCCCCTTACGCCGTCTCCAGCACCCGACTATCGTTGCACTCAGAACTCGCACCTTCGTCATGAGCGTCTCCCCCTCCGGTGGAAGCATCTGTGTTGACAGAGATCGAATACTTATTGCCTACTTGATGTGGGCGAAAGGTATGAAGAAATTGGGCGGCCCTGGTGTAACCGTTGTCAGCGGCGAGATCTTCGGCAGTCTTCCCCTTCTGATCCCGCAAAGATGGATCCGCTCCCGCCTTCAGGAGCAGAGCCAGCATCTGTACCTGGTAAATTCCGCCATCTTCCGCGACCGCCATTAACGCGGTCGTTTGACAGGAATCACGCGCATTTATAGTTGCGCCCGCTTTCAGCAGAACGTGCACACTCTCCAGATCGCCACATACAGCCGCACTCATCAGGGGGAAATTTCCGTTCCTGCTGCGGCCATTCGGATCGGCTCCCCAGGCAAGAAGAAACGCCAGGTACTCCGGTCGATGTTCGCGTTCCTCGCCATCTTCGACTGCCCGTAGAAGCGGAGTCGTGTCCGAGTTCGTATCCTGAACAGAACCGTTCGCATCACCGCCGTACTGCACCAATAGTCGCACGTTACGATGCGTTCCCATCAATACCGCGTACCCGAGTGCCGTCGAGCCTGACATGTCACAATCGTGGATATCCCCACCTGCCTCCAGCAAAGTTCGTAACATCGAATCGTCGCAGCGATGTGCGGCATACATCAAGACCGTCTCTCCATGCCCCCGAGGTTTGACGATATGCAAGACTGCTTGCAGCAGGTCACTCCAGGCAAACGGAGGCGGATTCATAAGAGCGTTCGGATCAGCTCCCTCTACGAACAGAGCATGCACCTCCTCTTGATGGTGCTTGGTCGTCTCCTCCACCAGACGCGAGTTGAGTTCGTTGCGCCTTGCGGATTGCTTGACAGCCGGACAGGCAAGACAGGCCATTGCAACAAGGAGCGATCCTGTGACCAGAGAAAGTCGGTGAGAGCGATGTTTTCCGTAGTTCATGAGGATCGATCCTGGAGGCTGGGAGGGCGGAGCATTATGCCTGGCCGGTCCAGTCGAGGCGGGCGATGGCGTGCCAGCGGGCGCGGATGGCGGCGTACGCTTCGGCGGGCAGAGGGCCACGGCGGGCGAGGTCGGCGTTGCTGCGCCAGCGGTCGGGGTTGGCGGTGCCGACGATGGCGGTATGGACACCGGGCGAGGAGAGCGTGAAGCGCAGGGCAGTCGCGATCGACTCGTTGAGATCGCCCTTCAGAAAGGCGTAGTCGAGTTCTTGTAGGCGGTCCCAGTAGGTGTGGACATAGCCGTTATCGGGTTTGCTGCCGGTGCGCCAGGCGGCGTTGGCGATCGGCCGCTTGGCGATGACGCCGATGTCGTGCTTCACCGCTTCCGGCAGGGTAAGGTCGATACACTCCTGATCCGCGATGCTGACGGAGGTCTGCAAGGTGTCGAACGCACCGCACTGCACCGCGTAGAGGGCCGTTTTGCTGTCACCGCTATAGCCCATAAAGCGGATCTTCCCGGCGTCCCGCGCCTTCTGAAGGACCGCGATCACATCGCCCTGGCGCAGTTTCTCTTCGGAGCAGGTGTGCAGCTGCATCAGATCGATATGGTCGGTCTGGAGGCGTTGCAGACTGCGATCGATGCTCTGCTCCAGCATCTTCGGGTCCCAATCCGGCAGGTCGAAACCGGAGGCATGGCCGCATTTGGAGAAGAGATGGAAATCGTCGCGGCGTCCGGCGACCGCATTGCCGATCAGCTCTTCACTCGCGCCATAGCATTCGGCCGTATCGATGAGATTCAGTCCGGCGTCGAGAGCGCTGTTGAGCAGCCGCGTCACGGTCGCCTGCTCCGCCTTCTCAAACCCGACCTCCGCGCCCCCGAATCCGAGCACGGTCACTTCCAATCCCGTCTTACCCAATCTGCGCTTTTCCACTGCTATTGTCCTTTCTTGCTCTTCGGATGTTGAAAAATGGGCGTCGGCGGCTGTTTTGCACCGTCTTGGGTCTCGTCGTTCTTATCATCGGCGGCGTCCTCCGACGCATTGGACGGGGGCGCTTCTCCTTTGGATGCCGCCATGATCTGTGTTCCTTTCTCATACGCAGCCGCCGCCGCATCGTTGTGGTGGCGCAAGCCCTCCTCAGTCCCGATCGAGTACCAGCAGAGGGCGATGTTGTTCAGGAGGCCCGATCGCTGTCCCCCCTCGCGCAGGCTGCGCTCGTAGTAGGCGATGGCGTCCCGGTAGCGATGGCGGCTGTCCGCTTGCAGCCCTTTGTACCAGTTCCAGGACGAGTTCCACGGCAGCCAGGTCAGCGCGACGACGCAGACCGCCCCCAGGAAAACGAGCGCTGAGATCCAAACAGATTTGCGCCGGGGCGCAAAGAAGAGATTACCGATGGCAAGGCCGAACAACAGGCCGCCGAAATGCGCGCCATTGGCGACTGGCATGATATTCGTGGCTGTAAGGAAAATGCAGAGCACGCCCCACACCAGGAACAGATTCAGATTCTCACGGGTCGCCAGCCTGCGCCAGGATTCGTGATAGCCACGCCCGCCCCATAACACCCCCATCAGCGCATACCCCGCCCCGGAAGCGCCCGTTCCCATGCGGCCGGTGATGGCCAGTTCACAACAGGTGCTGATCATCGTCGCGGAGACAAGAAAAAGTGCGTATTTCCAGCGAGGAATGCTCAGTTCCAGCGTGGAGCCCATCTGCCAGGTCCAGAACATATTGAACATCAGATGCACCAGGTTCACGTGGATAAAAAGCGCCGTAAAGAGGCCGATGTAATGCCCATCCCAGATCTGATCCGGGCTGAACTGGATGACGTGGACGACCTTGTAAAAAGGATTCCCGGGATTGTCGGTCGGGGCGACCATGGAGATGGCGGTGAAGAGCACGCACAGCGCGATCACCGCCATCGTCAGGAACGGCACGGAGTCTGCGCTTGCTGCATTGCGTGAGACCGGTTTGGAGTAATCAAAGTCGTCCGGCATGTGCCAAACTCCTTTCAAGGAGCAAAAGGTCAATAGTGAGAAGCAGGTCAGGGTTCGGCAAAGTCGGCGGCTACTCCTGCCTGAAGAGAGGCCAGGAAGCAAAAATCCCCGAAGCTTCGCGCTTCGGGGACGGCTGCGAAATCGGGTCAGGAGAGGATCGGATGGATAGGTTCGGTAGGAACGACGCCGACCAGTTTCTGATTGAGGCCGTTGTAGAGATAACCGAGACGGTTGGGATCGATGCCCATCTGATGCAGGATGGTCGCGTGCAGGTTCTTGACATGGTAGCGATCGACGGCGGCCTCCATGCCGAGTTCGTCGGTTTCGCCCGCCGAGACGCCCCCCTTGATGCCGCCTCCCGCCATCCACATCGTGTAGCCATAGGCGTTGTGGTCGCGCCCATCGCCGGTGCCATGGGAGGTGCGCCCGAACTCGCCGCCCCAGACGACCAGTGTGCTGTCGAGCAGGCCGCGCTGTTTCAGATCCTTCAGCAGGCCGGCGATCGGTTTGTCGGTGCGCAGGGCGTTGCGGTTGTGGTTGGCGACCAGATTGCCGTGCGCATCCCAGAAGTTGAGGAAGTCGGTATCGCCTCCGCCCGCATAGAGCTGTACAAAGCGCACTCCTTCTTCTACGAGGCGACGCGCCAGCAGGCAGCGGTAGCCGAAGTCTTTGGTCTCATCGCGGTCGAGGCCGTACATCGCCTTCGTCGCCTCGGTCTCTTTCGAGATGTCTACGGCTTCGGGGGCGTGGCTCTGCATCTTGTAGGCGAGTTCATAACTGGCGATTCGGGCCGAGAGATTCGAGTTGTCGGGTCGTGTTTGCCGATGCGTCTCGTTCAGTTTGTCCAGGGAGTCCAGCATGTCACGCTGCACGTCTCCGGTCATTCCGGCAGGACGGGAGAGATCGAGGATCGGGTCTCCTGCCGCGCGCAGGACAGTGCCCTGGTAGACGGCGGGCATATAGCCCGACGACCAGTTCTTCGCGCCGGAGATCGGTCCGCCGGTCGTATCGGTCATGACCACAAACCCCGGCAGATTCTGGTTGACCGTGCCGAGGCCGTAGTTCACCCACGAGCCGAGGCTGGGGCTGCCGCTCAAGATCTTGCCCGTATTCATCTGAAGCATCGCGGAGCCGTGAACGGGGGCGTCGGAGTAGAGCGAGTGGATGAACGCCATGTCGTCTACATACTCGGCGGTATGCGGGTAGAGGTCGGAGACGTACTTGCCGCATTTGCCGTACGGCTTGAACTTCCACTTCGGCTCCATCAGTTTCAACTGCTTCGGCACGTTGCCCTCGCGGAAACTGCGAACCGTGATGGTCTGACCATCCCGCCCGACCAGATGCGGCTTGTAGTCGAAGGTGTCGAGCTGACTCGGCCCTCCATACATAAAGAGGAAGATGACGCTTTTGGCTTTGGCCGGAAACATGGGCGGCTTCGGAGCCATCGGATTGATCGGAGGCGTGGCGGCAAGCGCCTTCTCTCCAAAGAAGCCGTCGGCGGAGAGCAAGCCCGTCATCGCCAGTCCCGTGAAGCCCGCGCCCGCCTCCCAAAGAAATTCCCGCCGCGTGTTCTTGCATATACCGTTCATCATATATCCTCGCGTTTGATCCGCATCAGTCCAGGTAGAGAAATTCATTTAGGTTGAGCGCCAGGAGGCTCAGGTAGGTTTGGGCCTGATCGGGTTTGAGGCCGCGGCCTTGCAGTTTGGTCAGCAGAGCCATCCCTTCCTTGATCTCTTTCTCGGTCGCGGGGCGCTGCATAACGAGTGAGAAGAGGCGCGCGGTGAAGGCGTGCGGTTCGGCTCCGGCGTCGTGCCGCACGCGCTCCGCCAGGATCGCCGCCTGTTTGTTGAGCAGGGGACCGTTCATCATGCTGAGCGCCTGGGTCGGCTGGGTGGAGGTGAAGCGGGTCGGCGTGGTGCGATCCGTCTCCGGCAGGTCGAAACTGGCCAGCAGCGGATAGATCAGCGAGCGCTTCACATGGATATAGATGCTGCGTCGGTTCAGGTCTTCCGGCTTCATTTTGGCCGTATACCAGTCGGCGCCGGGCGTCGTCTGCGCGGCGATAATATCCTTCGGCAGTTCGGGATAGATGCTCGGGCCGAACATCGTCAGGTTCAGGTTGCCGGAGACGGCCAGGACCGAGTCACGCACCTCTTCCGCATCGAGACGCCGCATATCGAACCGCCAGCAGAGATCGTTGATGGGATCCTTCGCCAATCCCTTCGTATTCGGGGCCGAGGACTGTTTGTAGGCGTTGCTGGTGAGGATCATGCGGTTCAGCTTCTTGATGCTCCAGCCCTGCGCGACAAACTGATTCGCCAGCCAGTCCAGCAGTTCCGGATGGGTGGGACGTGCGCCGGTAAGCCCGAAGTCATTGGGCGTGCGCACGATTCCGTGCCCGAAATGGTTCTGCCAGATACGATTGACCATGACGCGTGCTGTCAGCGGATTGGTCGGCGCGGTCAGCCAGTTGGCGAGCGCGGTGCGACGTCCGGTCGTAGTCGCTCCGGCAGGCGGATCGGGAATAGTCGCGGGGCCACCGGAGGCGCAGAGCGGGAACCCGGGTTCGACCTTGTCACCGGGAGTGGCGATATTGCCGCGCTGCAGCAGGAACATATCCGGCGCTTTCGGCCCGGCCTCGCTCACGACCAGTACCTTTTCGGTCGGCACGTCCTGCGCGTCCAGGGCCGCCTTCTCCTTCACCAGTGCGTCGAGCTTCTTCGCCTGATCCGCGCCCAGCAGGATCGGCAGTTCCGCGGTGCGCAGCATTGGGAAGCCGCGTTCATCGCAACTCTCCAGCGCGGAGAGCGGGCGGCGGGCAAAGATGGGACCGCTCCAGCCGACCGCCAAGCCGAACTCAGAGCCGCCCTGATAGAAGTCCAGGCGGAAAGCGACTTTGCCTGCGGCGAGATGGATCTTCCCCTGCTTCTCCTGCCCCTGTCCGCCGTCCGTGACTTTCTCGACGACCGGCTTGCCATCAATTGAGATCCGTGAGCCGTCGTCGCTGTCGAGCATAAAGGTGTAGTCGCCCGCCTGCGGAATGTTCAGCGTGCCCTCGAAGACGAAGCCGATATTGTCGTTGCGCTTGCGCGGCGTCAGGGTGATCACGTTTTCGGGAAGCGCCGCGGTCGCCGCCGGTTTCAGCGTGTCGAATTTGGGGAAACCGGTCCAGGTTCCTTCGAAGTAGCGGTAGTGCAGATCGGTCAGATCCCCGGCTTTGATCAGTGTGGGAAACTTTTTGCGGAACTCCGTATCGATGGCCATGATCTCGGCCTGTTTGGCTTTGGTCTGCGCGGTGCGTTCTGCCAGTCGGCGTTCGTAGTCCGCCTTCTGCTCGGGAGTGGCGAAACAGGTGCGCTCGTCGGTGGGGCCGCCGTTCTTAAACCGGTTGATGTTGCGGAAGAAAGAGGCGAACCGATAGTAGTCCTTCTGCGGGATCGGGTCGAGTTTGTGATCGTGGCAGCGGGCGCAGTCCATCGTCAATCCGAGGAACGCCTGCCCGGTCGTGGTGACCAGATCGTCGAGATCGTCGAACTCGGCCTGCTTCACATCGGCGGGTTCGTCGTCCCAGATCCCGAGTCGGTAGTAGGCGGTAGCGGTCAGGGCATCGGTCGAGGCGTTCGGCATCTCGTCGCCGGCCAACTGCTCTTTGATGAACTGATCGTAGGGCTTGTCGTCGTTGAAGGCGCGGATGACGTAGTCACGGTATTTGGTGATGTTGGGCTTGGGGTTGTCGCGCTCATAAGAGTTGGTCTCGGCGTAGCGGACCAGATCAAGCCAGTGCCGGCCCCACTTCTCCCCATAGTGCGGGGAGGCGAGCAGACGATCCACCAGCTTTTCGTAGGCGTCGGGCGACCTGTCGGCCTCAAAGGCGGCGACCTCTTCCGGAGTCGGCGGCAGGCCGATCAGGTCGTAAGAGACACGGCGGATCAGTTCACGGCGTGTCGCGGTCGGAGAGGGCTTCAGCCCCTTCGATTCCAGCCCTTTCAGAATAAACGCATCGATGGGATTGCGCACCCAACTCGACAATACAGGTTTCGGTACAGCGCGTACCTTGACCGGCTGAAACGCCCAGTGTGTCTTTCCGCGTTCCATGAGGGTCGGAGCGGCGACGGTCTTGCCCCCGACCGGCCATACCGCGCCCTCTTTCACCCACTGTTCGAGAATCGCGATTTTATCCGCAGGCAGCACGGAGCCGATCGGCATCCGAGCCTTGCCCCCCTCGCCCTTGATGCGGTGCACGATCTCCTGCGCCTTCTCGGGCGCAACTGCTATATCCAACCGCAAGCCGCCGCCAGGACTCTCTTTGCCATGGCACCCGACACACGAGGCCAGCAGCAACGGCCGCACCTTCGACTCAAACATAGGAGAGACTGCGGAGGCGACAGGCGGCGCAGGCATCTGTTTCTGCCCTGTCGTCCCCGGCACTGCCGGGGTCTGTTTCTGCCCCAATGCCGCCATGCCAAAAAGGACGACGGAAATCGTCCCGACGCCGATGGAGCCTGTTTGTAGAAGCCGCTTTCTGTTCAAGCTTATCCTCACCTGCCCTTAATCAACCGTATCTTACCCTATTCTGACACGCCTATCCCTCCGAAGTGACACAAACTCCCCACCTCCCACGGAGAATTTGGCGAGGTTTCTTGTCGTTTCCGGGCTGAAATTCGGGAGGAGATTCCAGCAGTGATGCTCAAATCTCTGTCCGATACGTAGAGTAATGTGTGAGATTTTGCGGGGATCGAACAGGATGCCGCGACCGTAGTTTAAGAAGAGATAGAATCGTGCTGATTTCGGAGGTAAGTCATGCCGCAAGTTGTTGAACCTCTATCCGAGGCCAGGGAAGCCCCACCGAACCGCATCCGCTGGACGCGCCGCCAGTACCATGCCATGTGGGATGCGGATATATTGCAGGGGCGCTATGAACTTGTCGAAGGGGAAATTATCTCAAAAATGGGCCAAAACCGTCCGCATGTGATCGTCATTGTACTCCTCTGCGAATGGTTACGGCAGCTTTTCGGGGGAGCGTTCGTTCAAGTTCAAGGCCCCATTCAGACTTCTACGAGCGATGCCGACTTCAGCGAGCCGGAACCCGACATCGCCATCACAATTCAGCCCGCTGTTGCCTATCTTGAACGTCTTCCCGCACCTTCCGATCTGGCGCTGGTCGTGGAGGTTTCCGATACGACATTGCGCTTCGACCGCTCCATCAAAACGATGCTCTACGCCCGCTCGGGCATTTGCGAATATTGGATTGTAGACATCGCAGGGCGGCAGGTGTTTGTCCATCGCCAACCTGCCGCCGAGGGTTACCTCGAAATCACCGCTTACAGTGCTGAGGAGCGTATCGCAACCCTGGCTCACCCCGACGTTTCCGTGTGCGTCGCTGACCTGCTGCCGCCTGTCGCCTGACAGGCAGGTCGTAACGGAAGAGACATAAACGGCGTCCGACTGGGGCCGTCAGACCATTTCTAAGCTTCCGGATGTTTCCAGGGCTTATTGTAGGGTCGGTGCAGGAGACGGTTGGCGGCGTCCCAGGTGAGGCTGCGGCCCAGTTTCATGGAGAGGTTTTCCCGTATTAGTGACCTGAATTCTGCAAATATTGAAACGCCCGCTTTCCTGAGTAGACGATGACAATTTCAATTCTTCGGTTACGGTCAGTTTCAGATTGAGAACGGAGTATTATATCGGATGCTATCCATTTACCACGTCCGGAGGCTTCGAGTAGACCTCCAGGCAAGTCTGAGCGAGATTGCAGGATATTGACTGCTGAATTTGCTCTTAACAGCGAATACATCCAAGTTGCATCGCTATCACCCTCAGATCTTCCTGCATGGCCTTCGACGATAACCCGCTTATACAATCCACTGCCTAAATCGGATGGATCCCCTTCATATTTCTTTAAGACCTCTCCAAACGCGGTTAGGACTGACACCCCTTGGTTAAGGGTAATCTTGGACGAGTCTTGACTGTTGAAAAAAAGAGTCCCTGCAAACCAGAATCGTTGAAGGTCACCGTCAACGTAAGTTTGCTTAACTTGACCATTTCGGAATGCGTCAGACAAGATTTTGGCATCCGGTGTGTTAGCATCTCCTGAACTCATATTCTTCAGAAGCTTTTGCTGAAGTTCGGCTACAGCCATTCGTTCGATTAGCCGACTGCTACTGACGCTCTGGTATAGAGTAGCAAGGATGAGAGTCAACACGACAATCATGAGAAAATCGGCCATGGCAACAAAAGGATTTACAGGGAAATCAATTATGTCTTTGACGCGTACTTTCACGGCCTCTTTCCGAAGCCAAACATGCGACCAATACGCTCTCCGAAAGAAGGCTCAATTACAGGGGTATCAGGAGATGGTGATGGCAAAGGAGGAGACGGTTTTATCTGAGCAGTCTCGTACGTTGGAGAGGGAGGTTGTTGAACAGTAGATGGATAGACACGGTCGGAAGAACCGCCATAGGAGGGCCTTTGCCCCCCAGTTGGCAGGTCGTTTCGGAGACCGTTGATTTCTTGCCGTATCTTATTCAAGTCGCTTCGGGAAGGGCTGTTTTCCAATACGTGTTCATATTTGGCGAGCATCGTAACCAATGCCTGATTTGTCTGTTGAGATTCATTTGGCGTATTTGCCTGTGATTGACGTCCATCACGTCGAGTAGCGTTCATTTCTTGACGCACTAAAGCGAGAACTTTTTCCATCTGCGCATCGCGTTCCTGAAGGGAGCGAAGAAATTCCGCCTGTAGGGTTTTCATAGACTGGTCTACATTGTTGGCAGCACTGTGCAGTGTATTGGCCGTATAGTCCAAACTTGCTTGATACTGCTTAAGGCTGTCAATTGTCTGCTGGACTGCACTGGCACTGTCTTTGTATAGCCCCTTATGGTACTGTTCTAAGCCAGCTATTGCGCTCTTGATTAGGTTATTGCTGTCATTTTGGAGATCCTCGTAATATTGCTTGACACTGAGGATTGAAGTGTCCAGACTTGACACTCTATCCCCGAGCGCCGCGTAGTTGGCACTCAGCAGTGAAGTTGCGCGAGTGATCTCTGTTTTGAACTTCTTGCGTTCATCGCTTGCCTGTTGAGATTCTGTTCGCAATTCTGAAACGACCTGATTGACTTCCAAGAAAAGATCTTTGGCACCTGAAGTGATTTGTGGGAAGAAGTTCTGTGCCTCATCTACTGAATTCTCCAACTGATCTGCTGCTAAACTAAAGGTATCAGCAGCAGACTGAAGTTGGTTGGCAGCATTCGACAGAGTTGCGATCTCACCCTGTTGGTTGTTTTCTTGCCAAAGGCGATAAAAATGATCTGAAGCGAGCTTTTCGATTTTTTCCGTGAGGCGTTGGACGCAAATATGATAGCGGGTGTTAAGAGCCGAGAGTACAAGTGTAAGAACGAGGCCTAGAAATGTACATACCGATGCAGTTTTCATTCCTACTAAAAGATTCTTGATCCCGATCAGCAGGTTGTTCAAACTTTCCATAGATACTGATGATGTTGAGTTCACACTGCTCGTAGCCGTACTGAGATTTGCAGTTGCAGAAACCGTTTCACCTAGATTATATACTGAGAAGCCGATCCCCAAAACCGTCCCCATTAGACCGAGAAAGACAAAAACCCCTGCTACATAGCGTGACACCTGTATCCACTCGGAGTAAGCCAAACATTCACTGTCTAGGCGACCACTATATAAAACAGACCGCATGCCTCTAACAACTAATCGATCGCTATTTCGGGATAGAAGGTTTTTAAGCGCAGCTTGGAATGAATTGGTTGGTCCTGACGCGATGCTCTTGCATTCAGCCTCTTCTCCTTTTAACTTTAAGAAAGCGTTGTTTAAGTTGGCTAGAGCAACAAGAAGGATAGCGATCATAATGACCGATATAACCCAGGTAAGTGTGTTCATGATATATTGTCCGAGTTAGTCACGTTATGTGTGATCGCAGCAGTAGTCAGAGGATGACTATAAATAAATCCAACTGTTGTATCATCGCCAGCGCCGTTTTTAGTTATGTTCTGTAACCATGGGCCGAGATTCTCTTTTACGTATTGTGTTCCCCTCGTCTGGATATGAGCCAATAAATCCGTGGCGAATTTGAAATAACCAGGATCGCCTTCCGTATATGATTTAGAGCACCCATCTGTAGATAGAAGGATCAATCGTGGTGATGTATCCTTCAACTGCGAGAAATGAACCCGAAATCGCTTTGGGGCATCGCTTTGACAAAGAGAATCTGTTCCTTCCCCTTCATAAGGTTCATTGAGAGGTACTGGCCTGACAATGTACCCGTCATCCGAAACGGTAAGTATATCGCCATCCCCAATCTGCATGCAAAGTAGGAAATGTTCAGTGATGACCACAATGAGCAAAGTGGCACCGTACATTTCATAAGGTGAAATCTGGATTCTTCTCCGCTTCTCGTGGCCAAGTAAATTGATTTTTTCTATCTCAGAATCACTTAATTTATTTTCCCAGAGGTGATCCAGTACTTTGCCTTGCCAACGGGATACAATTCGGTCAGGCAAAACTTCGCTAGCGTATCTTTGCCATGCATCATCGTCGGGCAGATTGTGTTTGCCTTTCAGGATAAAATCACGAATCTCAGATCCTATTTGTACGGCTAGTTGCGAACCGTAATGACTGCGGAAGCACTCGCTGGAGCCATGACCGTCCGAAAGACACATAATCAAGGGAACAGATTGGGCATCTTGTGGTTTGTAGTCTATAGCGTCCTGGTTTTCAGTGTTGCTTGCTTCATGATTAAAACCTGTCACCGATGTGCCATACATTTCCCAGTTAGAGGAAGCATGCGCCACCACAGGCGGCAGAGGAGGAACTGCTGTCACTTTGTCCGATCCTGTACTGGAATCCGATCTAAGTGCCTGCTCCTCTTGTAGCAACGCATATTTTGTATTGAGACGGTGTTCGAAATCAGCAACACAATCCATACACTCCGTGAACAGTACATCGGGAAGATCTCGTGACGATTCTACAATGGCGTGAGTTGCGAGAGTACGAATATCCAACCTTTTGAGGGTTTTAGCCACATCTTGATTTTTATAGAAGACGATGCGCGGTCGAATATTCCGCTTGTCCACTTCGCTCAAAATGATAGCTATCTCCTCAAAAAAGGTACCGCAAAATGACGCTGTTGCAATAATGATCGGCACGACCTCCTTTTCCTTGGAGTCCTCGAAAAGCTGATTTGTGGTAAAATTGTCGTTCAAAACAAGCCACCGGAAGTCTTTAGATAATAAAGAACTCAAACTGAGCGACCTTGTCAGCGACTTCGTATGAATTCGCTTTAGCGGCCAGTTCCGCCCTCTTTGAAATTGAAATAGCTGTACTTCGCACTGAAAGGAATTCTTTGCGCGGCTAAATACGACAGATTTGATCAGGTGGCTGAATGCCGCATCAATTGCAGTCATGATTTCGTCACTTATCAATTCTTCTTTGTCAAAGAAGAAAATAAATTTAAGTGGACGCTCGCTCATGGCCAGAGAATCGTTACTCATACTTCTCCTCCCCACAAGAATAGCAACGCGATTTCGTTACTATGGATGTACGCGTCTGCATAAAAGTCTAAAACCTTACTGTTCCATCAACTGAACCGAAGTGGATCGTGATGTCATTGGACAGCCCGACGGACTGGTTCTGTAGCACGTCTGCCACGCCCTGACCGGTACTGACAGTCCATTTCTGAACTCCCAAATTCCTTAAGCCCAACTGGCCGCGAACGTTCGGATTCTCAGTTACCTCTGCAATTGGTGTGGAGAAATCATACTTTTTCTCATTACCGCCTAAATGATGCGGAAATAGTCGTGTACGGTTGTTTAGTATAATGACGGATTGTCCGATTCGAATTCGTGGAGGGACTGTCAGAACGATGCCATCATTCCAGCATGTACCGGGCCGACCTCCATTCGCTTTAAGAGTGTCAGCATCATAAAAGTTGCCCTTCTTGCATTTCGGACAATAAACTATAGAGTCTCTGAGGCGTATCATAGCATCTTGCCATTCTAATTCGCTTACACGTGCGCGTGGATCAAGTATTCCTTGTGTGAACGTTCGCGTGAAGAGGTCTCGGATAAACTGTGGATAGATGGGCCAATACTTCATTGCATTGGCACCACATTCGCGATATTCATCTTCATAACTTGAAACGGGCTCATTGGCGCGATTCGCAGGGTCAAAGATGAAAACCGGATGCTCGCCAAAGATATGCCGATGAGCAGGCCAGTCAAAAATGTGAATGTTGTAAACCTTGCGCCCCTTGAGAGGATGGTTCTTAAATAAGATATGGAAGAGCAGTACCGACAGCGAAAATACATCCGTTTTTGCAGTTGGAGATGCAACTTCTCTTACAATCTCAGGAGCCATAAATTCTGGCGTTCCATTGATGGTGCCTTTATTACCATTAATGTCAACATTGTCGTTATCGCCAATCCTGATTTCCCCAGTTGTAGGGTCGAAGGAGACGTTTCGATCAGAAACGTCGCGATAGCAAAATCCCTTTATATGGAGCAAAAAGTAATGTCTCGCTAACTCGAACCCTGCTGTTGCCAGAGCGTAAAAACTCGTCGGTAGGCTACCCAAACGTAGTTCTTCTAAACTATGAAACCGCGACTCTCGGAAGGGCATGAGGTAACCGAATGAGTTAGAAGAAACACCTGAGACTAACTCTGTAGGCCATAGAAACCTATCACTTGGCGATCCTTGCTTAATCGCTTGTTCAAGACGGGTTCGAATGGAATTGTCTTGCGAAATGTAACTAGGGAGGTACCATTTCAAAGCCACGATATCTCTGCCGACCTGAGCGCGATAGACTTCTCCTTGGGTTCCACTTGCAATGAATTCTTTTACACGACAAGGCTGTTTTGTCGTGTCCGTCTGTAACACTTGACCGGGTTGCAACAGTCTGGACATCGATTTCTCCCACACATAAGAATCGTAAGGCGCAAACTTCGACAATGCCTTTGGTGATACTAATCCGAGCGAATTGTACTGCTCAGGTCTCCATGGCACGTTTCTACCAGATATCTGGCCCCCCTGGTGTTGAAGGTGGTGGAATATACTGTTGGGTACTTGCTGCACCATTATGAGAATTGGCGACCCCACTCGGCGGTTTTATCGCAGAGTTTACCACTACTGTGGAGGCCCAATGAATTAAAGTCGTCAGTTGGTCTGCGTTATGAGCCACAAAGGGTGATAGTTCCGTATTTCCCATAAACTTTTGAAGGACGCCCATATCCGCGTCGTTGCCAATCCCTATGGAAATACGGATTGCCCGCTTTCCCCACTGTTTTGCCATAAGGTCGGCAAGCCCAGCATTAAAGTCATCGGTAGGTTGACCATCAGAAACTAGAACCAGTACTGGTGGCAGGCCCCTATCCGGCATTTTAGAAGAATCCATTTGTTCTGCCAGTAGCCTTAATGCTTGGCCCATAGCAGTTGAACCGCTAGCATGCATATCTGTCCACTTCAGATTCTCGATCGGAGTAGCTTGGGAGACGTGCCACTGTGCTCCACTCGAAAAAACAATGACGCGCACAAGGACAGGATTGCTTGGACGACTCTTTGCCTCTTGCTTCATCGCCTCTAAAGCATTCGTTATTGCTTGATTGAGTGATTGTATTTTGAGTCCCGACATCGAACTGGAACAATCGCACAATAATATAAAGTGGAGCGGCCTACCACCCAATTTACCGCCTGGTGTATCGTCCATTGTCTCTTCTCCTTCATCTTTCTGAACCACACATGACGTCGACGTTCTTCGTTAGAATTATTTTACACTATAACTACGCTCGCCCGTGTGGTTCGGCAAATTTTATGGTCATTCAGCGATAAAAACTGAAAACAGTCTCGGAACGAGCGGGTTATAATCGTATGGATCGTAGACTATACTTGGTTTAATGGGAGTAGATTCTTACTGTCACACCACACGATTGCTGATGCCGTTTGCGGGGTTCACCTGTCACAGGTTGCTCGCTTACAGGCAGCAAATAGCCAACATATAACCGGCTCGCACCCGATGCGATCACACTTTTTCCGCGGTCGGATGTATCCAGGGCCGGCGGTAGGGACGGCGCAGGAGACGATTGGCCTCGTCGTCGTGCAGGATCTTCTGGCTGGCGGCGTCCCAGGTGAGGCTGCGGCCGAGTTTCATGGAGAGGTTGGCCAGAATGCAGGTTGCGGTGGAGATGTGGCCCTCCTCGATGTCAGCGACCGGGCGGCTGCGATCGGCGATGGCTTTGAGGAAGTCCTGCATGTGGTGGCGGATGGCAGGGGCGACATGCTGCTCCAGATCCTTCTCGGTCTTGTCTTCAGGATACTGTTCGAGTTCGAAGGTGACATCTTTATGCACCGCCGGCCCCTGATTGGGAATGAAGTCGTAGCCGTTGACGCTGGCTTTGAGGGTGCCTTTGTCCCCATAGAAGATGGCGCTCCAGGGATACTGGGGATCGACGGAGGCGCCGTAGGTGCGGTGCTGCCAGACGATCTGGGTGTCGCCGTAGTCGAAAGTCGCGGTCTGCGTATCGGAGATATTGGCGATGCTGCTCTTATCGACCAGGATGCCGCCGGTGGAGGCGACGGTTTTGGGCCAGCCCAGGCCCATCATCCAGCGGGTCATATCGAGCATGTGCACGCACATATCCCCGACGATGCCGTTGCCATACTCCATAAAGGCCCGCCAGCCGCGCGGATGCGCGACCGGGTTGTAGGGGCGCATCGGAGCCGGTCCCGTCCACATCTCCCAGTCCAAGTAGTCGGGGGGAGGCATGTCCGCCGGGTGGCCGGAGGCGCGCATGTGGTAGTAGCAGCAGGTCTCGACCATCCCGATCTTGCCCAGTTTGCCCGACCGCACGATCTCACGCGCCTCGACAAGATGGGGCGTGCTGCGCCGCTGCGTGCCGATCTGCACGACACGCTTGTGCTTGCGGGCGGCGGCGAGCATCGCCTGCCCCTCGGCAATATCGGTGCTGATCGGCTTCTGGCAGTAGACGTCGGCTCCGGCCTCGACCGCCGCAATCATGTTCAGCGCGTGCCAGTGGTCCGGAGTGCCGATCAAGACGATGTCGAGATCTTTCTCCTTCAGCATCTCCCGATAGTCGGTGTAGGTGCGCGGCTTTTTGTGAGAGGCCTGCCGCTGCGCCGTCATCTCCGCCGCATTCGCCAGCATCCGCTTATCGACATCGCACAACGACACGACCTCGACCGGCGACACCTGAATCAACCGAAACAGGTCGCACTTCCCGTACCACCCCGTACCGATCAGCCCCACCCGATACTTATGCTCCTGGTGCTCTCTCGCCATCGCCGGAGCGGCCAGAGACATCCCCGCTGCCGCTGTCAAAAACTCGCGTCTATCCATCTCGCCCTCATCTCCCTCTTCTTCATTGAAATCTCTTACAGGCGCTCCATGAGAGCCTGATCAGGCACTCCTGGAGCGCGATTTCGACACTGCATGGCCCTCTCTCGGAGACGTGGTCACCGGACGGGGTCGATCAGAAATATCTGCTTTTCGGTGGTCCGGAAGGCAAACGAGTTGGGATTCCAGGAGACCATGCGTTTCCAGTCTCCGTGTACATCGAGAATCTCGACGCCGCCGAGCGGCCGCAGAGTCGTCATATTAAACGTGGCCAGCCAGTGCCTCTTGTCGATCACCTGCAGGAAGTAGACCAGCCCATGTTTGGCGTCCGGTACAAGCAAACCTCCGCCTCCGACAAACGTGCCGACCAATCGGTGCGTCGTATTGACATCGTAGATACGGCCGGTCGAGGTAAAGAAGAATCCGTTGTCAAACTGTACATCGTCGGCGTTCTCGTGAGCATCCAGAATGCCCTCTTCGGCATCGCCCCATCCCCTTTCCGAGATACGGCGACGGCCCATCCCCGATCCGCCCAACTCGTTGTAGAGGCCATAGGCGTAGTTGCCGTCCGTCGAAAAGAAGAATACATTGGGACCCCACTGCGGGCCGCCGGGTCGTTCTACGCCATCGATATAGAGGCTGTCTCCAGCGTGGCGCGGACTAAGGCCGTGGTTGAACTTCGCCACAACCAGCCAGTTCGGATGACCGGGCGGCACCTTCATGTCTTCGATGCCGACATTGCCTTTGGGAAACTGGAGTTCGGGCTTACGATTGGGAATCGAGAGGCGGCGGATCGCGTTTGCGCCTTCCAGGAGTACATAGAGATAGCGGCCATCGTCGGAAATCGCCATCCGCGTCGGCTCCGATCCAATGGGAATCGACTGCTCGATCTTCGCTGTCACAGGATTGATGACGGTGATCGTATTGCCGATGTCCTCAACATGGCCGGGAATGCTGGCATAGATCCGTTTGGAGACACGATCGTAGACCATATCGTTGGTCTCGATCTGTACTTGCCGGACCCGAAAGTTGTCGGTCGTCGAGGTGGTGACCTGTCCGTTCACCCCCGAGTCTTCTCTCCTCCTGACCGTTTGCTGAGCAGAGAGCAAGCAGGGGAACAACAACAAAACAAGTATATTACCCGTAATAAAGCGTCTCCTCATACCGAGATTCCTCCTTGACTTCTCACCTTGCGGCGACAGGTTTGGCCAGATACTTGTCGAACCAGTCCGCCAGCAGGGCGAAATCTTTGTCCAGACCGTCTGCCCAACCGTGGCCTTTGCCGGGCCGCACTTCCAACTGATTCGGAACTTTGAGTTCTTTCAGTTTGGCGATGAAAATCCGGGACTGCTGAATAGGCACCAGAGGGTCCGCATCTCCATGAATGATCAGGGTGGGCGGCATCTTATCGCTCACATAAGACATAGGCGAGGTGAGGCGCGCAACCTTCTCCGCATCGTCGGCAGGAGTCTTGTCGGTCACGCCGAATGCTGGCCAGTAGCCTTTGAGCGTGTCGATCTTCATGGCGCTCGCGCCCTCTTTCCCATAGTTCAGGAAGTCGGTGGGCGGGAAGAAGCAGGCGACAGCCTGCACGGCGCTGCTGACACGATCCACGGGATCTTTCGCATCCTTATTGGGTTCCGGCGCCAGGGCTCCAGTCATCAGGGAGAGATGGCCGCCCGCGCTGCCTCCGGAGATGCCGAGTCGGTTGGGATCTACGCCATACTCCGCCGCATGGTATCGAATAAATCGTACAGCCCGCTCGATGTCCTGAACGATCTCGGGAATAGTAAACTTCGGCTGGCTGCCGTGCACCACCTCGAAAACCGTGTCGCCCCGACTGGTAAAGAACTGCGCCAGCGCCGGATTGATACCTTCATGGTTGGAGACCCACCCGCCGCTGACCATCCAGATCACGCCGATGCCGTTCGGTTTGGCCGGTTTGAACACATCCATCGTCAGCGCCACGCCTACCTTATGGGTATAGATGACATCGCGAATATGATTGGGATCCTTCTCCTGCGCCCGCGCCTGCGTGCACACCAGGGTCAGCAGCAGCCAGAGGGTCAGCAGTTCCAGTCGTCTCTTCACGGATTTCTCCTTTGTGTTTTTGCCAGGAAGGCAGGCATCGCGCGCCTTTGCCGATGCGCTCCTATTTGCGCTTCCATTGGTGCGTGGTTTCGGGAAAGCAGCAGAACATTCCTCCTCGATCATGGAGAGGAGGGCGCAGCGTGCGGAGCAGAAGCGGGGAGGAAGGAGACGGTCAGGATGGGGAAACGTCGGCGCGGAGCAGCTCCGCGGAGGAAGTCTCCTGGCTGCCTTCCGCCGGTCGCAAGAGGGTGTCTGAGGCAGCCGGAGCCAGGTGGGAGGCGCGTAAGAGTGTCTGACTGCTCCGGGCCTGTTCCTGCCGCAATTGGAGAGCGGCGAGACAGGAGACCGCCGCCTCGTGAATGCGCCTCTCCCCTATAGTGCCGGGTTTCCGGCTGACCAACTGCGTCACCACGGGAAGGACCTTGCTGTCGCCTATCTGTTCGAAAGCCTGGAGAATAGCCACCCGCAAATCGATGCTCCTCTGGTCGGCGGGCCGAAAGAGCGCCCGAATATCTTTGTGCAACGGGCTTTCCACCGGCAGACTGAGCAGATAGCTCAGTCTGGCGCACTGCGATTTGGTGAGCAGCGTCTCATCGCCGGTCTTCAGCAGAGGCAGCCGTTCGCAGATGGCGTCCAGAGCGATCGTGTGGGTCCTGGTATCGGCCAGAGATAACGCGTCGATCAGAGCGCCGATCGAGCGGACATCCCCCTGGTCTGCCACGCGTGCGGTCAGGTTTCGCCGGCGCTCACGGGGTTTGCGGCAAGAATTCACCGCTGCTAGAGAGAGGATCAACAGCAGAGACATCGCGCCGGAGAAAACGAGATGCGCAGGTATATTCGCTTCCCACACTTCTGCGCTGACGATCGATCTGGCCATAACCAGGAGTACACCAAGCAGGCTGAGACTTCCCATCCCGACCAGGATTCCCCGTAGAAAGCGTCGGGTTCTTGAGTGAGGGCTTTCCCGAAAACATCTACCGAAACCTCTTCCTCCAACGGAGACAGGGCTGCGGCGGCTTCCTCGACATGCAAGGACGCATCCTGCGCCGAAGCGTCTTTCACTTCGGCCAGAGAAGAAGATTCGGAGGAGGGGAGATGTTCGAGTTCCATGCAGGGCATGACGTTCTTGAGCGTTCAGAGGCTTCATCAATTGGCGAGATAGGCTCCGCATCCCACTAATCTTCGCTCTCCCCCTCCCCGAGCAGCATCTGCTCCACAATATCGAGACATTCTGCCACGGTCATCGTGAAGATGCCGGCCTCCTGCTTGTCGAATGCATGCTTCCAAACGTTATACCCCTCGACATAGTCCGGCAGTTCTGCATTCTCGTCGATCAGATTCACGACACTCTGATCGACAGCCTCTTCAGACATCGGCAGATGCGGAAATTCACGGGTGACTCCCCCCGGAACACGCGGATTCTGGAGGTTCAAATCCAGCACCCCGATGTGAATGATATTGCCTAACACCCTATCCGAATCGACTTTAAGGATCGTTAAGGTAGAGCCGATGTCGGGGAGGCGCGCTTTGTAACTCCACACCTGGCCCACCTGATATTTGGAATGGATCGCTTCTTGCTGCATGGTTTCCTTCACGATAATTCTTTCTCTCTTCGAGAGAGGTCTGTTACAACGTGGCGCGACAACTGCAGGCAAAGGTAAGTTGAACCGGCGATTGGAAACCATCGGTCTGACCATCATGATAGTGGCTGCCCCGGTTGGTAGCGGGATCAAAAATCACGATATCACGAATGCCCTGCGAGAGATAGAACGGCAGGCTGACCTCCGTATCTTTCTTTTCGTAGCCTTTGCTGAGAACCTCAATGACGGCCTCCGGAATCATTTCGCACATCGTATCTTCTTCCGCAGGCTCCTCGCAAAAAATCGAAATATCAGGGCGTTTGGTGGAGCCGTCCGGAAACAGAATGTAGATGTCCGCATAGTGAATACAACCACATCTCTCTCCCTCCGAGTGCGTTGCCGTAATGCTTGCGCGAATGCGATCCACAATACGCTGATGTCGGATCACCGGCGAAGCTTCCCAGATCGGAATACCATTGACGTATTCCAATCGGATACCTAACTCCTCTGCACGAAGTTCCATTGCCGCGGTAATCATGGGTTGCTCCTCAACTACATTATCCCTGATTCGCCATGCTGTACGCAAGAGGAATCGGATCCATAGAAGAGTAAGAAGAGTAACATGGATCGAATACGCAATTGGTAGATTCAAGGAGAAGCCATGCAAGGTGTATCCGATTGTAGCCGAGCGGTGATTCGCCGGAGACGATATTTTGTTATCACCGGATGCCTGGCAGTCTTGCTGGGCATTCTGGGCATCGCAGCAATGGTCCCTCCCCAATCCACCAATATCCATCCAGAGCGCGTTAAGACGTCCGGCAAACTGGAATTGAACGGTACGCTTTGGTACTCCGACCACAAACTGATCGGATGGTTCGGGCGCCCGGATATTCCTTATCAACTGGAACAACTGGACCTTGTCTCCGGCAAGGTAGTGGCCATACCGCATGGCAACGCGGACGTTTTCCGCACCTGGGCCGCGCCTGATGGACAACGCCTGCTGGTACTTGACGGATTGCAATGGGTGTTAAAAGGCCTGGATGACCACGTATATGAAAAACGGAACACACCACAGTTGGGGTTTCCCATGGAGATAGCCTGGATGTCTGATTCCAGTGCTTGGGCATACATGGAGGGAAGAGATCATGGTTCGACACTCCATCTCTATCGGGTCGGTTCCACAAAATCCGACAGTGATTCCAAATACGCTTTCCCCGACTATCCAAAGGTGATAGGGTTTCCGGACCCAAATCATGTGCTGGTATATGGTGACCGGAACACCATTGATCTCTATCTGTTGAAAGACAAAGCGGTACTGCAAAAGTCGCTTCCTTTCAGTCTTATGGATTCTACAACGAATCGCTCTCTCGTTCGCGAGGTCGCGCTCTCTCCCGATGGCAAACACCTCTGTTGGTTGGTCCTCTCTCCCTTCGAGCCTGAGCCTACGATCCTTTCCAAACTGGAAGCATGGTTTCCTAAAGCAGGCAATCTCATCCCCCGTAAGCCCAACAAGCATGCCGATGCCACCATCGCAACGTTCTGGACAACAGCGCTCGACGGCACACACAAGCAGAGGATTACCTCCATTACTCTGGATAAGGTATCGTCAACGTTGCTGGATATGACGGATTGGAGTCCAGATCCGTTAGGGGGCATCACGCCTGGAGAGATGACATGGTCACACGAAGGGAAACATATCACCTACCGGCTCAACAGGGAGTTATGGGCCATCACTCTCCCCAGGGAAGAAAGCGAACAACACCGGTGAGGGCATCTATGGTCGAGGCCCAACGGAACAGGCCAGGTTGAGGGAAACGCCCCGTTTTCTCAGTCCCGAGCGTTCAGGCATGGGTAGTTTCGTAGGGCTGCAGGGGAGGCTGGCCTCGTTTGGTGCGAGTCATGCGATGCAGTCGGATCCGGCGGCTGAGGCGCGTCCGTAGTTTGGCGGCGCGTGTATGCAGCCCCTTGCCGAGAACGGCTCCCAGACAGCCCAATATCGTCCAGGGCACCAGGCCGCTTATTCCCGGCAGGGGATTGATCGCCCAGGCAATCCCTGCGGCTGTGTCGCTAAATACATGGGTATAGGAGAGTGCCATAAGCAGGCCGGGCACCACGATCGCAGGGATACAGAGCAGGCCAATCGCATTCAGTACTCCACGCACGGGACGATATCGGGCGACCAGGCCCGTCACCAATCCGGCCAGAAGCGGTACGGTGAACAGCATAAAGCGGTAGTAGGTGACGGTGTTGTCCGAGTGAGTGGCCCAGTATTTCCCGGCCCAGGTCGTGACGTCCGCGAGATAGGACAGTCCCAGAAGGCCGAGCGCTGTGAAGGTAGCGGCGCGGGCAGACGGTGGTTTTACAGAGGGGGTTTTCTGAAGGGTGATCTGCTGCTGAGACTGTCCGCCGGACTGTATGCGGGTATCGAGCACCCAGCGTTGGGAGATCAATTCAGGATCACCGGACTGCCGAATGGCGGCTCGAACCGCTTCCTCCTGCGTCTCACCCAATTCTCTACGCGCGGCGATCGCTGCCTCCAGTTGCGCTTGCACATGGGTCCGAATCGCCTTGCGCTTGCTGCGGGGCAGGACACGCACCAGCGGAGCGATCACCTGATCCAGATAGTCTTCGATCTCCTCGTTCGATGCGGCGCTGAACACCGTTTCGGTTTCCGAATCGGATCGCTGATGGGCATAACCGGATGGGGAGTTCTCTTCGGAGTGATGTTCCAGCATAAGGCGTCTCCTATCGAAGATGCGAGGACTAACACTATTGACGTTCTGATCCTGGGCGGAGTTTCGTCGGGTTGCTCCTCATGGCCCGGATCGATCCCCGCTTTGAACGGCGACATTCCCTTCTCGGACGCATTACCACATCAGTTATCACGCGGGGCAGATGTACACGGCACGGCATCTCCTGGGGGAGACGCCGCCGGATAATTAGGGCCGTGGCCAGCCTTAACTCTCCGGCAGCCGAGCGGCGAAAGCGACCGGGATGCTACTACGGAAGTTCCTCCGCCTCGCCCACCAGAAACGCGATCTTGCCGGTGGGATCGAGCGTCAGCGTGTAGAAGAGAGGGAGTTGAGGATAGTCGGCGCGGTAGTAGAGCGTTCGCGACGTCCCGGAGGCGCTCGCGCCCAGATAGTGGAGCGCCTTCAACGGCCCGATCTCTTTGTAGAACCCGGACGATCGCTGCGCGGCGAGACGCACGCTTGCACGGAAGGCAGGCGTATAGAGCGAAACATCGGGATCGCCCGCTGCCATTCGCTCCAACTCCGCCTTCAGCTTCGCCGTAAATCCGGCGTCCGGGTCGGGAACGGGGTTGTGCGTGGACCAGACAAAGGCGGGAACATACATCCGCGCGATACTCTTCGCGATGCCGATGGCGTCCCCACCGGCGAGCTGCTCCAGATTCGTCAGCACGATGACCGTGAGATGATCGTCGGGCAGCCGCCACAGCGCGGTGCCCGTGGAGCCGCCGTGCTGCACGATGTGATGCCCGAAGAACTCGCTCAGAAACCAGCCGAAGCCATAAGAGCCTAGCGGACTGCTCACCGGCGCGCCGTTGATCTGCGCCGCCGTCCACATCTGCTGAAGGGTCCAACGCTTCAGCAGCTTCTCCGTCGAGAGCGCCGCGTCGAACTTCACCATATCCTGCGTACTCGACACGATCCCGAAGTGCGAAACCATGCCGTACTCGGTGGTGCGGCGATTGTGGCGGAGTTTGCCCAGAACCAGTGTATAGCCGTTGGCCAGATTCGGGATAATCTCGTCCTGGCTGATCGTGGTCGTCGCCGTCATCCCCAGCGGCTGAAAGATGCGCCTGGTGAGGAACTGGCGATAGCTCTCCCCCGAAACCTTCTCCAGGATCATTCCCAGCAGGAAGTAGCCCTGATCGCTATACTGCCACTTCTCTCCCGGCTGCGCATCCAGCGGCTGCTTGACCGACGCTTCATAGAGGCGCTGTTTGGTAAAGGTCAACAGCCAATCGGCGGCAGGCAGACCCTCGAAGCGATCCTTCAGCCCGGCAGTATGGGTGAGCAGATGCCGCACGGTGATCGCCTTCCAGGCTTCCGGAGCGCCGTCCAGGTAGCGACTGATTGGCGCATCCAGTTCGATCTTGCCCTCCTCGACCAGCATCATGATGGCCGTCGCGGTGAACGACTTCGTGATCGAAGCCAGCAGGAAAACCGTCTCCGGCTTCACCGACACCGCATGCTCCACCACGGACAGCCCATAAGCGGACTCTTTGATGATCTTCCCATCCCGTACGACCGCCAGCGAGACACCCGGAATCTGCAAGGCTTTCATCAGCTTGCGGACGAGAATATCCACGCGCTTGCCCGTCTTGGCGTCCGCCGCAGCGACCGTCCGGTCGGCCTTTGCGGAGGTCGCCGGCCACGTATTGCCGCTTCCCTGCGCGTGAGAACCTGCGCCTCCCACACAGAGGAGCACAGGAATCAGCCAGAACAGATGCCACATCAACTCTCGTCTCCTTCCTCGCGGAGCGGTCCTGCCAGGGCGACTTCGGGAACAAACGCGACCGAAAGGGCGCGCGGCCTGCTCCCTGTTTTCCGCCCCGACTTTCCGGCGCGCTTCACCAACTCCAACAGATCGACGCGCATCTGTCTGGCCTCCTCGTCCGTCAGGTTCAACACCGACTGAAAATAGGTCATGCCCTCGGCCGTCGTATCGTAGGTCGGCTGTGCCAGGTAGCGATCCATCTGCGCCGCCATCACTCCCAGGAAGATGGCAAAGTAGCGGGAGTGATCCTCGGGAGGAATAGCGGCGAACTCCTCCCGGCTCAGATGGGTCGCGCCTGCCTGGAGGGCATAGGTCCGCTCGATGATCCCATTGACCGTCTTCTCCTCGATAACGACCAGGATCTGCGCATCATACAGCCGCTTGATCTGCCGGTAGAGCGAAGCCTGCGGCACATCGGGCAGCAGCGCCGCGATCTGTCGGGTGGTCAGGCTGCGTCCCAGAAAGGACTCGATAATGCGCAGCCGCACCGGATGCACGATCAATTCCGCCTTCGTCAGACGCTTCGCCTCCGCCTCCGGCTCTTCTCCAACGTTCTCATTTTCCATAACGTTATTATATTTGATAACGCCTCTGCCTGTCAAGAGCCTGGAGCCGAAACAACGACAGCCTCATCGTTTCGAATCCTAAGACAGGGCATAAGGCGACGCGCGCCGGCATCCTATATGCCTTTGTCGGACAGTTACCGAAATAGGGACACCGATGGAACCGCACAGCCATTATTGATATCGTGATAGCAATAATGGCTGTGCGGCTCGGTGTTGTCTCTCTAGCCCCAGGAGCCTGCGATCTGCCGGGTGGAGACGTTGACGCGGTTGAAGAGGTTGGTCGTGGCGATCGAGAGCACTAGGGCGGCGAGCGCTTTCTCATCGTAGTGGCGGGCGGCCTCCTCCCAGATCGCGTCGGGCACGGGATCGGCGCGGTCGCTGAGGCGGGTGACGGCTTCGGTAAGGGCCAGCGCGGCGCGTTCGGCATCGGTGAAGTAGGGCGCCTCTCGCCAGGCCGCTACCGTATCGAGGCGATCGTTCGACTCCCCGGACTTCCGGGCGTAGCTGACGCCTCCTTTCACACAGGCGCCGCAGCCGTTGATCTGGCTGGCGCGCAGGTGGACCAGATGCAGTGTCGCTGCCGGGACACCGCCGGCCTGGGTGGCCGCATTTAGATTCATCAGGGCCTGCATGGCATCCGGCAGAAGCGCTGCCGGGTTTTTGATTCGTGGTTCCATTACTGCTCTCCTTCAAAGGTTTTCCGCTGTCTGTGAAGAACCAGGCTGCTGTCACATTGGTCGAATTTGGTTCGTCAACACCATGACGGGACTAAATACGAGAATGTGACAGGGGAAGAGGAATGGACGAAAAAGAGGGATTGGCGGAGCGGTTTGAGGCGAATCGGCCCCATTTGCGGGCGGTAGCGTATCGGATGCTGGGTTCGTTGAGCGATGCGGACGATGCCGTACAGGAGACGTGGCTTCATCTAAGCCGTGCGGATACACGCGAGGTGGTGAACCTGAGCGGGTGGCTGACGACGGTGGTCGCGCGGGTGTGCCTGGATATGCTGCGCGCGCGCAAGTCGCGGCGTGAGGAGACTCTGGAGACACGTCTGCCTGAGCCGATCGCGAACCGCGCCGATGGAAGCGATCCCGAGTACGAAGCGATGCTGGCCGACTCGGTGGGCCTGGCGATGCTGGTGGTGCTGGAGAGGCTGGCTCCTGCCGAACGACTCGCATTCGTCCTGCACGACATGTTCGCCCTCTCCTTCGACGAGATCGGCCCGATTGTCGGACGCTCCTCGATGGCGGCAAGGCAGCTCGCCAGTCGCGCTCGCCGCCGCGTCCAGGGAGTTCCCACGGTTCCGGCCGCCGATCTGAGCCGCCAACGCGAGGTCGTCAACGCCTTCTTCGCGGCCTCACGCGGCGGAGATTTCGAGGCCCTGCTCACCCTCCTCGATCCGGAGGTCGTTTTCCAGGCCGACAGCACAGCCGTGCGTTTCGGGGGGCCACAGGAGGTCCGTGGCGCGGCAGCAGTTGCGAAACTCTTCTCCGGTCGGGCGCATGGCGCGAAACCAGCGCTTGTCAACGGCGCTCCGGGTGCGGTCGTGGCTCCGCGCGGTCAACTGTTCCTGGTCCTTCTCCCCACCATCGCGGACGGCAGGATCGTCAAGATGGAAGCCGTCGCCGATCCCGACCGCCTGAGCCAACTCGATATTGCCATCCTCAACGATTAGATCCAGGCGAGGAAGACCAGGAGAGTGTGCAGATAGACCGCTCCGCCCAGCAGGGCCGGCAGGCAGCAAAACACGATCAGCAACAGAGCGACAGGGAGGCGGGCGCGAGTGAGCAGGCGATAGACTCCAAGGCTGCCGAGCAGGAGGCTGATTCCGGCAGAAAGCGCCAGGGTGAGGAGAGAGAGGAGGCGTTCCCCTCCTTGCGACAGGCGCGGTAGTTCGGTGAAGGCAGCCGTCGCGATCGCCCAGAATAGCAGCGGAGGAATCGCCTGGAACAGCAGCGCCAGAAGGGGCAGGACAAGATACCCCTGCCTCTCCTGCTTATTCAGTTCCGGACTGGATTCGGAGGGTTGTGTTTCCATAAGAGAAGGCTTCGGATTCATGAGCGATCTGTGCGGCGTTCAGTTTCCCGAAAGAGCCGACTTCACCACGCTCCAGGGCAGAACGCATGAGAGCGTTGGCATCGTCCATCGCCTCCTTGAGAGGCATTCCCCGGCTCCAGCGGCGCAGAAAGTAGAAGTAGAAGACAGGGGAGGCGCTCTCGCCCGGATGCCCCACATACGCCTTTGCGCCCAACTGCACCCAGGCATTTCCCTGTTGCAGATCGTAACAACCGGTGTTATAGATCAGCCGCAGATGGGCGCGCCGCGTGGGCGGAACTTGCGCCACCCACCGGATATAGTTGTTGGAATGCGCCAGCAAGAAGAGATCCACCTCCGGGTACCTCTCCAAAGCGGTGTTCAGTGCCGCAAGAAACTCCCCTTTGCTATCCCCAGCGCGTCTCTGCGTAAAATACCAGGCACGATCGTAGTACCGATCCAGATAGGGCGCGGTAAACTCGCGGGTGCCCCACTTCTGAAACGGCGTCACATTGTCCCGTATCGCCAGAGCCACACGCCTCTCTCTTCCAGGCGGCACACGGCTCAGCGGGCTTCCCCACTCCGTCACGCACATGACCGCTGCGTACGCCGCACAGGGCAACAACAGTGCAATCATCGCAGCATGCGATCTATGCATGAGAGGCTCATCTCCGTCCGTTCCATTTCGGCTGACGATTCATTGAATTCGCAGCAAAGCCGACGAGCGACCGGGTATACAAGGAACAGATTGTGCCCTCTAACGGACGACTTCCAGAACGGAACCATCTGCAAGACGATAAATGTAGAAATCGCTGTCCAGAGTGAACAGACGACGAAAATTTCGGCTTCGCGCGACAGCAACAAGCGAAGCATCTGCGGCATCCATCGGCACGTTTTGGTAGTCTGCCATCAGAACATCCATTAGATCGCCCTCTGCTTCCGTCAATTCCAGCAATGCAAGAGTGCCATCACGTCGGAGTTTCCAAAGACGCTCCTGAAAATGATAGCCGCCTTCTTCCCCTAAGAAATAGATTGCCTCCGTAAAACAGAGCCACGTTGTCAAGAGCGTCTGGTTGGGTAGACTTCGAACAACTGCGACACATGCCTTATGATGGCGGTCATTTCTATCCAGCAGAGCGATAAGCGGTCCGGCATCGGTCAACATTAGAGTTTGCCACGCTTCCGCTTTTCCACCATGCCTTGAGCGAACTTGCGGCCTGTGTTTTCCGAAAGTGTTGAACCCTCCGGGTATTTATCGCGTGTATCGATAGCCCCGATGTAGTCCGCAAGGGCGTCCGCAAGCGTCGCGCCATCGGGCATCTGTTTGGTCGAAGAGGGCTTTAAGAAGTATCCTTGCAACACATCCAACGTGAGCAGTTCGACCGTCGTTCCTTTCTGTGCCGCCTCTTCAGTAACGGCCTTTTCCAATTCCGCCGAAAGTGTAATGGTAACCATTTGTAGACTCCATTTTGCAGAAACTCTATGTGGTAATAATACCACAGGAACGAAACCGGGAATAAGTAGCCGAACTCCAGCCCTTGCAATCTGGAATGTGTCTAGATAACGGGGGAAATCAATGATTTTAAAAATGCCTCAAAAAAACTTGTTCGTAGTGTAGCATACCAGGGCAAAGTATGATACAATGAGAGGCTGTCTAAAAGGGGGTGCAATATCGACCTCGTAACAGAGACCAGGCAGTGGTTTCGTGGCCTTGGTGGGCGGACTTCTCGGAGCCGTCGCGCGGGGTTCACATTGATCGAACTGCTCGTCGTGATCGCCATTATCGCGGTCCTGGCTGCTATCCTCTTTCCCGTGTTTGCACAGGCGCGTGAGAAGGCACGTCAGACGGCGTGTCTCTCCAATATGCGGCAGATGGGTCTCGCCGTGATGATGTACACGCAGGACTACGACGAGACGTTTCCGCTTGCCGCGACGCTTACGCCACAGGGTTTTTTAAACTGGCACCATCTGACAGATCCTTACGTAAAGAATAAACAGGTCTGGGTCTGCCCTAGCGCCAATCTGCCGATACGCGATGGGCTGGGCAACCTCGTCTGCCAATATGGGTTCAATACGTACTATCTGAACGTTGGCATCAATGTCTTCAACATCTTCTCGTTGAACAATGCGCCGGGTGTGACTCTGGCGGCCGTCACAGAACCGTCTCGTACGGTGATGATGGCGGACTGCCGGGGGATAGATGGGTATCAGACTCCTAGTCATCTGAGCACCTATCTTTTGCCGCCTTCCCAACCGCCGAGCAACGCCGGAGCGGACTACTGGGGACGGCCCGATCCACGCCACACGCAGGGCGTGGTCGTACAGATGGTGGACGGCCACACCAGGTGGTTCCGACCAGGCGGTTTCTATATCGGCCAGACGCCGCCGGACGACTGGTTCGATCTCCAATAGTTACTGGATTGCACCTCTAGGCACAGAATGGCACCTGCTTTTCGTACCTGTCAGGATCATCGAGCACTATTGAAAATACGCGGCAGCAGTCCCTTCGCCTTGTGGAGAGTGCGCACGGCGCGCATGCAACTTTTTGCTTCGCCATCCGGTCTATTAAGAGGGAAGCGATGCAAAAGGAACGCCTCCGGCATCCGGGCTGCAGAGTTTGTTATTCTTGTTAAGAGAGGAAGTCCACAGGGGTTTGTCGTTCGACAACAACTTTCTCTGCTCAGTCGGGTTTGAACCGCCGGCAAGAGAGAAAAACTGTGTGACCCCGTGATTACGGGGTCTGTTTTATTCACTCCCGCATGTCGCAACGATAGAAGGTGCAGACGCGGGAGCACAGAGCGCGAACGACGGTCTCTGTCCGGAAGTGAGAAGGGAGGGCGCAATGCCCGTAGAGACACTGAACAATACACTGGAAAGCCTGCGAGAGCGGGGCCGGAAGCAGGGCTTCCTGACCGACCGTGAACTCGCAGAGGCCTTGAGCAGCAACAAAGAGTCCCTCGATGTCGAGACGATTGAAGCCTTCATGGAAGAGATCGAAGAAGCCGGTGTCTCCGTAGTCGCCAAAGCGCCTGCCAAACGAGACACTGCCGACGAGCGAGAGCCGACCCCGGACGAACTGGAACCGGTCAGCGAGCTGGAAGAGAGCACGCAGGCCTGGCTGCGCCGCGCCGGGAAGGTCGCGCTGTTGACGCACGATCAAGAGATCACCCTGGCACGGCGGATGGAGAGCCCGCGCAGCAAGTTCGAGGCGGAAGAGGCGAAGAACACCCTCATCCTCGCGAACCTGCGGCTCGTTGCCTCCGTAGCCCGCCGCTACCTGGGCCACGGGATGCCTATCGAAGACCTGATGCAGGAAGGCACCATCGGACTGATCCGCGCGGTCGAGCGATTCAACTATCGCAAGGGCTATCGCTTCAGCACGTACGCCATCTGGTGGATCCGCCGAGCGATCAGCCGCGCCATCGCCGACCAGGCCCGCCTGATCCGCCTGCCGGTCCACGTCACCGACACTCTGGGCCGCATCAACAAGACCCGCGGCACCCTGCGCGAGAAGCTGGGCCGCATGCCAACCCGCTCCGAACTGGCGAGCGAACTGAGCATGACCGAGGAGAAGCTGACCGAACTGCTGCGCGGAGCGATCGAGCCGCTGTCGCTGGAGACTCCGATCGGGGAAGAGGGCGAAAGCCGCCTCGCCGACCTGATCCCCGCGACCGACGCGCAGAACCCGGTCGTGGAAGCGACCCGCGGCGCCCTGCGCGACGAGATCATGCTGGCCCTGGAAGACCTGACGCCGCGTGAGCGCGATGTCATCCTGCTCCGCTACGGCCTGAACGGCGACGAGCCCAAGACGCTGGAAGAGGTCGGACGCGAACTGGAAGTGACGCGCGAGCGTGTCCGCCAGATCGAGTCCTCCGCCCTGACCAAACTCCGCAAGCGCAGCCGCACCCGCCGCCTGCGCGAACTGATCAGCTAGGTTCGCCTGCAAACAAGCGAACGCACTCTCAACCGCCCTTGGGGATATTCCCCAAGGGCGGTTGCATTTTTTGCCGACCCTCTGGTCCGGCAACGGATCTCTCCTCGTGAAAGGACGCCCATGGAGCGAAACTCCTACGGGATCCTTTCGGAGTTTTTTCGGGATCGTCCCTTATACTGCACAAACGGAACTGCTTTTAACCCGAAATGAATCCGACCCCGCCAGGAGGCCCATGAATGTCTACTCCACGCTCCACTGCTTTACGGATCCGCTCTCTGTTCGCGTCGAAGCATCCCCGAAGCGAGCGTCGAAACCGGTCCGTGCCCCGGATCGTCCACGTCGCACTGGCAGCGTCTCTTCTCCTCATCGCCACGGCGCTCCTTGGCTGTGGCGGCGGATCGTCCCAGAGTTCCAGCGGGACCGGCAACAACGGCGGGAGCACGGGGGGTTCCGGAGGCACGACGGGCACCACCATCAGCGATACTCAAAGAGGCGTCCTGATGGGAGCGATCACCGCGAAGATGAAAGCGTTGGGCGCATCGAGCCACTACAGTTCCTTGCCCGCATACGCGAAAACGCTCTCCGGCGTGTTCGATGCGGTCACCCAGGACGACGGCAATATCAGCATCGTGCTCAACGACGGTCAGTGGCTTGAGATCTTCACCAACCGGGCCCCCACGCCCCCCGGCGCCGAAACCCCCTACCCTGCGCCGGGAGCGGTGCTCGCCTCGCTGCCCTCTACACGGGACATCGCGGCCGGCACCACCTTCCGCATCATCGAATACTTCGATCCCGCCGCCGACATCAACACCAAATTGACGAGCATGTTCAAGAAAAAGGGCTACACGAACATTATCGCGACGGATGCGAGCCTTCAGAACATAGGGCATGTCAATAACGCGGACGCCACTTTCCTCGACACGCACGGCGGCAAATGCGCCTATCTGGACAAGTCGGATCCCGCGCATAAGAAGACGGTATTCACATTCGGCGTCCTGCTGAATAACCTCGCGCCCTACACCTTTGACACGAACAGTCAGACCTTTGCCCCAATCCCCGGCTCCCAGCGCGACCCGAATACCGACGCCCTGCTGCAATCCGGCAGTATCGGCATCGCGCCCGATCCGGACACAGGCAAATGGCATCTCGTAGCACGCTCCGACTATCTGGGGAAGTCCTGGAAATTCCCGCACAAGTCCATCCTCTTCGCCAGTGTCTGTGACAGCGATACAACGACCAACCAGACTTTCAAGCAGATGTGTCTGAACGCAGGCGCGGGCGCTTTCGTCGGCTATGATGAGACCGTTCTCGGAAGCGATGCCGCCAACGATGCCGGAATCCTCTTCGAGGGCCTCCTCGGAACGCACCTCTATACCCCGACGATCCTCGGCCGCGCCTGGAACGTCAAGGACTACTACGCCGCCATGGTCTCTACCGGGAAAACCGCCCATCACGAAACGCTGCCAAACGGGACGACCCGAACCGCGAACATGCTTCTGACGGTGGGCGCCGGCAACTTCACCGGGCTGGCGCCCGGCATTCAGTATATGTTCCTCAAGGAGGTAGACGGTACCCTGGTGATCGTCGGAGACTTCGGCTCCGAGACGGGAACCGTCAAGGTCAACGGTCAGCCCATCGCCGCGACCTGGGGAACACAACTGATTCAGTGCAAACTTCCGACAGACCCGAACGATCCCCAGTTCGCCGGCCCCGTCGTCATCACCGTGCATGGCCACGACAGCAACCAGGTCAGTATCACAAAATATGTCGGGGATGTCCACTATGAACACGACGATCTCGGAACTCTGGTGCATGCGGCGGATTTTCATCTCATCCTGCGCAGCGACGTCCATCTCTTCCGTGCCACTCCTTTTGCCGAACTCGCCAGACCGGCGACCACGCTGGTCGCCGTAAATGCCTCAACGGGCCGGTACGCCAGCGTCGGTGAGTGGAGCGTGATGGGTGGCACCATCGCGTGGAGCGGATCGGGCACGATGCAAAACGGAGGCTTTACCGCCACCGGCGATCTCTATTCCGCCTCGATCCGGCGCGATGCGGGCGGAGCCAAAGGCTACGGCGCAAACGCTGCCCACCTGATTTTCGACTTCAACGTCGTCAAGGGATACCATATCACGGAGAATGGCGCCGACGGGGGCGACCTTCCGCTCTCGCCGGATCTCCAGGTGTTCACCACTCCGAGCCCGCCCTCGATCACACTGACAACCGACGCCAGCATGAACATCGCGGCCTACAACGGTCCCCAGATCAACCTTCCCTCTACCCCTTTCGGTACACCGATCTGCTTTGCCAACGCGAACTTCACCGCCACCCCAAAGCCCGATGTGACCACCCAGGAAGACGAATCGAACTGAGCAGAGGTTATGCGTTGTAGCCGCAGTCGCACCCCGCCTGCTCCAAACGCCCTTCCGGATACCTTCCGGAAGGGCATTTTGGATTTTGCCGTTCGTGTTTCGGGCGGGCAGGAGTTTTGTACCTCAGCGTCAAAATCGTTTCCGGCATTACTCTCCTGATCGGAGTGGCCAGGATAAGAGAGCAGAGATATACACTTTGTGTTTTTCGGAGACACAGTGAGAGAATGCTCCATCCTTTTCATGAGGAATGGCGATGACGCAGACATGGACGACACAGCAGATTCTGGCCCTGGCCCCCGACCCGGCCTCGGCGAAAGCGGGACAAGGACTGACCAATCCCACCAAATGGGCCTCTCTCGGCGCAGACGAACAGGCCCTCTGGGGCGAGTGTCAGGGCAGCGGCAAAACGCCCTATCAGGTGCAGATCGAACTCACGGAGCCGGCCTTTCGGTGCAGTTGCCCCAGCCACAAGTTTCCCTGTAAACATGGGATCGGGCTTTTTCTGATCTATGCCAACAACAGGGATGCTGTCTCGGTGACGCCTCCGCCGGATTGGGTCTCGGAGTGGCTTGGCAAGCGGGAAGAGAAGGCGAAGAAGAGAGAGGCAGCCAGCACCGAGACCGAAAAGTCCCCGGAGGAGTTGGCGAAAGCGGAGAAGGAGCAGGCGAAGCGCGCCGCCCAGCGGGAACAGAAGGTACAACAGGGATTGCAGGATCTGCGGCTCTGGATGCACGATCTGATCCGCCAGGGCTTGGCTTCGGTGCAGTCGCGTCCTTATAAGTTCTGGAACGATGCGGCCGGTAGAATGGTCGATGCCCAGGCGCCCGGTGTCGCAAGAATGTTGCGCGAGATGGGCGCTATTCCGGCTTCGGGTGTCGGCTGGCAGGAGCGGCTTCTGGAGAGGCTGGGCCTGCTCACGCTGCTGCTCGAAGCCTACGACAACCTCGATGCGCTACCCGCCGAGGTGCAGGCCGATGTGCGTGAGGCGATCGGCTGGAATCTGAAGCAGGAGAGTGTCCTCGCGGGCACCGGGGTGGCGGATCTCTGGCTGATCATGGGCCAGCGCAGCTACGAAGAGGAGCAGTTGCGTGTACACCGCACCTGGCTGCGAGGACAGCGGACGGGTCGCGACGCCCTGATCCTCAACTTCACCCGGCAGGGACAGGTTCCGGAGAACCTTCTGGCCGCAGGAACCTGTTTCGAGGCCACTCTGGCCTTCTTTCCGAGCGCCAGCCCGCTCCGGGCGCTGCTCAAAGAGCGCACCTCTGCGCCTCTGCCCTTAACGCATTTTCCTACCTATCCTGACTTTCCTGCCATGCTCTCGGCCTATGCCGATACCATCGCCCGCAACCCCTGGCTCGACACCTTTCCCGCCTCCTGCAGTTCGGTGGTTCCCGTGCGGCAAGGCGAGACCGGGGTCGTTCAGGATGGCGAGGGGTATCTGCTGCCGCTGAGACGCGAGTTCGATCAGTTCTGGAAGCTGCTGGCGATCAGCGGCGGCCACCCGATTGCGCTGTTCGGAGAGTGGGACGGCGCGACCCTGCTGCCCGTCAGCGTCTGGACCGACAATCGGCTGATCCTGCTGGTTTGATGGCTCAACATCTGTCACCGAATCGATAGGAAGGAGTGCATCGTGGAAGTATGGCAAGAGGCGCTGAAAATCGCCCTGATCGGAACGGAACGTCAGGCTCCGACCTCCCTGGCGACGGCGGAACCGCTCAGCCGCCTTGGGGCGGAGTGGGATATGGAAGAGAAGGAGCGAAACCTTCTGCGCGCCAGTGGACTGCTGACGGCTTATCGACGCGCAGGCTATCGTCCGATACAGAGCGGGGAGACGCCGCCGGCGCCCGCAGAGGCGAACGAGAAGCCGGCGGTTCCCGGCGTTTGGATGCAGGATCTGATGGCGATGGTGGCAGGCCAGTACCGCGAGGCGTTGCCGGAGTGGCTGCAGTTGGCGTCGGAACAGGGGTGGCGGTTTCCGGAAGAGCATCTGGTCGAACTGCTCGATTTCGGGCACGGGCATCCGGAGTTGCGTGCCGCCCTGCTGCCGCTCCTGGGGATGCGGGGCCGTTGGCTGGCGGCCCAAAATCCCGACTGGCACTATGCGCTCCAGTTCAGTCTCTTCGAGATCGAGAACGATTGGGAGGCAGAGGCAGTTGCCGAAGAAACCGAGAAGATCTGGCAGACGGGGACGAAAGAGGAGCGGGTCGTGCTGCTGCATCGCCTGCGCCGTTCTGATCCGGGTCGGGCCAGGGCACTGGTGGAATCGACCTGGAAACAGGATGTTCCCGCCGAACGGGCCGAGTTCGCAGCGACCTTTATCGCCGGACTGAGCATGGAAGATGAGCCGTTCCTGGAGACTGCGCTGGACGACAAACGCAAGGAGGTGCGCACGGCCGCCCAGGATCTGCTGGCGCGCCTGCCGGAATCACGCTTCTGCCAACGAATGTGGGAACGTCTGCGTCCGCTGGTACAGTTGCAGACAAGCGAGGCCGTGGCGCCGCAACAGGAGGGCCAGGGCGGTCTCTGGAATCGTTTCCGCGCGATGATGACGCCGAAGGCGGCCGCGACGCCTGCCGAAATCATACTCGTCACACTGCCGCAACTCTGCGATAAGGCGATGATCCGGGATGGGATCGAGGCCAAATCGCCTGTCTCCGGCGTCAATGAAAAGACCTGGTGGCTGCGGCAGATGCTGGAGCGCATCCCGCTGGCGCTCTGGAGCCGGGAGTGGCAGCGCGCCCCGGCGGCCATTGTCGCCGCCAACCGTTCCGAGGAGTGGAGCCGGACACTGTTAGAATCCTGGACTCTCGTGCTGCGACAGGACCGAGACCCCGAATGGGCGACGGCACTCTTTGCGGTCTGGTGCGAACAACTCCCCAATAGTATGCCGAGCGATATCGTCTGGAAAGAGACGCTGCCGCCGGACATCTTTGAGGCGGGCCTCCTGCATCTGCTCGAACAGAATGCGGATCCTGCTTTCATCCTTCTGGTGGAGTACGACAGGGTCTGGAGTATGTCCCTCGCGCAGGTGGTGCTCGATAAACTAAACGCCTTTACGGGCAATCGCGCCTATCTTGCCGGGAGATTGAGCGCCTGTATTCCCTTCATTCCCACCGAACTCCAGGCCGAGTTTTTCGCCGTGTTGGCGAAACTTGCCGAGAAAAACACCTACGTTCAGGGCATGATCGACCGGAATGTCGCCCTGGAGGCTTTTCGCAACGAGATGCGGCGCAAAAGGGACGTTGCCGCTTAATCTGAAAAAGGAGCATTGAACCTTATGTCAACCTTATCCGTGCTGCGTCAACATGCCGAGCAGCAGTTCGAAGAAGAGCTGGCGGAACTCGCCAAAGGCGATACGCGCCCCCGTCCACCCAACTGGAAGATCTCGCCGTGGGCCGTCGCGACCTATATTCTGGGCGGCACGCTGGACAACGGTTTCGTCGTCACGCCGAAGTATATCGGCAATCGCCGCCTGATGGAGATCGCCATCGCGACTCTGGCGACCGATCGCGCCCTGTTGCTGCTCGGCCAGCCCGGCACCGCGAAGACCTGGGTCGCAGAGCATCTGTCGGCGGCGATCTCCGGCGATTCGACCCTGATTGTGCAGGGCACGGCGGGCACCAGTGAGGAGTCGATCCGCTACGGCTGGAACTACGCGCAACTGCTCTCCAAAGGCCCCTCGCTCGATGCCCTGGTGCCCAGCCCGGTCATGCGGGCGATGGCAGAGGGCAAGATCGCGCGTATCGAAGAGCTGACGCGCGTGCCTTCGGATGTCCAGGACGCGCTGCTGACGACTCTCTCCGAGAAGACGCTGCCGATCCCCGAACTCAACGAAGAGGTCCAGGCCATCAAAGGCTTCAATATCCTGGCGACCGCCAACGACCGCGACCGGGGAGTCAATGAACTCTCCAGCGCCTTAAAGCGCCGCTTCAACACGGTCGTGCTGCCGCTGCCGGATACGCTGGAGGATGAGGTGGATATCGTGCAGAGACGCGTCGAGGGCATCGGGCGCTCGCTGGAACTGCCGGTCGAAGCGCCCGCGCTGGAAGAGATCCGGCGCATCGTGACGATCTTCCGCGAACTGCGCGACGGCGTGACGCTCGACAAAAAGACCAAACTGAAGTCGCCCAGCGGCACGCTCAGCACGGCGGAGGCGATCTCGGTGCTCAACAACGGTCTGGCCCTGGCGGCGCATTTCGGCGACGGCAGCCTGAAGGCCGGCGACCTGGCCTCGGGCATCGTCGGCGCGGTCGTGAAAGATCCGGTGCAGGACCGCATCGTCTGGCAGGAGTATCTGGAGACAGCGCTCAAGACTCGCGACGGTTGGGGCGACCTCTATCGCGCGTGCAGACAGGAGTTCTGATGGCTACGCATCTTTTCGGCATACGGCATCACGGCCCCGGCTCCGCCCGGAGCCTGCGTGCAGCGCTCGAAGCGCTGGAGCCGGATTGCGTTCTCGTAGAAGGCCCGCCCGACGCCGAGAAACTGCTGCCCCTGCTGGCGCACCCGCAGATGCAGCCGCCCGTGGCCCTGCTGATCTACGACCCGGATCAGCCGTCACGCGCGGTGTACAATCCGTTCACGGTCTACGATCCGGAGTGGCAGGCCATCGAATACGCCTTGCAGCGGAACGTCCCTGTTCGGTTTATGGACCTGCCGCAGACGATCCAGATCGCTCTCGACATCGAAGCGGAGACTCGCGCCATGGGACTGGAAAGCGAGCAGGAGCCGCCACTCTCACCGGAGACGCCGACAGCGCCCTCTGCCGTTGTGCCGGAGACCGAAGAACCGGGACTGGAGGCGGAAGAGATTCCTGTCGGGTCTCCTGCGGAGGAGCCGGAACAGGTGCGGCACGATCCGTTGGGCCGGATCGCGGAGGCGGCAGGCTACAGCGATGGCGAGACCTGGTGGGAGCATATGGTCGAACAGCGCCGGGATAGCGCCGACCTGTTTCAAGCTGTGCTGGAGATTATGACGGCCGTACGCGAGATCACGCCGCCGTATCCTGATCCCGAGGAGGCGCTGCGCGAGGCGAGGCGGGAAGCCTGGATGCGGCAGACCATTCGAACTGCTGAGAAAGAGGGCTTTCAGCGGATCGCGGTTGTCTGCGGAGCCTGGCACACCCCGACGCTTGCAACCCGGCCCCCTGCGAAAGAGGATGCGGACCTGCTGCGCGGCCTGCCCAAAACGAAAGTCGCCGCCACCTGGATTCCCTGGACCTATGGCCGGATGGCGAAGAGGAGCGGCTACCGCGCGGGCGTGACCTCCCCGGCCTGGTACGAGCATCTCTGGCTGCATCCGGATCGGGTGATCGCCACCTGGATGACTCGCGCTGCCCGACTGTTTCGGGAGGAGGATTTGCCCGCCTCACCGGCCTCGGTGATCGAAGCGGTACGCCTGGCGGAGACGCTCGCCGCCGTGCGCGACCATCCCATCCCCGGCCTGCCCGAACTCTGGGAGGCGGCGCGGGCGATCTTCTGCTTCGGCAGCGATCTGCCCATGCGCTTGATTGAAGAGCGACTGATCGTCGGGGAGCGCCTGGGCCATGTCCCGGACGAGACTCCGATGCTGCCGATCCAGCAGGATCTGCGCAAAGAGCAGAAGCGCCTGCGCCTGCCGGCAGAGGCCGCACATAGCGACAAAGATCTTGACCTGCGCAATGCGAACGATCTGGACCGCAGCATCCTGCTGCATCGCCTGGATCTGCTGGGCATTCCCTGGGGGAAGGTGCAGCGCACAGGCGGCGGCAAAGGCACCTTCCACGAGATCTGGCGCCTGCAGTGGCTGCCGGAGTTCGAGGTTCGCCTCATCGAAGCCAACGTCTACGGCAACTCGGTGCGGGCCGCAGCCTCACAGTCGGTCTTCGAGCAGGCAGACAAATTACAGACATTGGAAGAGCTTACCAGCCTCGTCCTCCGCACCCTGAAGACGGAGTTGCCGGAGGCGATCGAGTTCCTGATGATCCGCCTGGACTGGATGACGGCGCTGACCAGCGATGTTCCGCATCTCATGGATGCCCTGCCCGCACTTGCCGACGTTTTGCGCTATGGCGATGTGCGCCAGATGGATGTCGGAATGGTCGGCCATGTCGTGGACGGCCTGATCGCGCGTATCTGCATCGGCCTGCCCACCGCCTGCTCGTCGCTCAATGACGAAGCCGCGGAGGCGATGTTCCCACGGCTGATGGGCGTGCATAACGCGGTTCGCCTCCTCCAGAACGAGACGCATCAGGCCGCATGGAACGCCACCCTGGAGCGCCTGACGGAGATGCACAGTCTGCACGGCCTGCTGGCGGGCCGCTGCTGCCGCCTGCTGCTGGATCAGCATGTCTGGACTGCGGAGGAGGTCGGTCAGCATCTGGGACTCGCGCTCTCAGCCGCCAACGACCCGATCCAGGCCGCAGCCTGGATCGACGGCTTACTGCGCGATAGCGGCGAGATCCTGGTGCATACCGACACGCTCTGGCCGCTGCTCGACCGCTGGTTGATCTCCCTGCCCTCCGAACTCTTCCTGGAGCTGCTGCCCCTGGTGCGTCGCACCTTCAGCACCTTCCCCGCGGCACTGCGCCGTCAGCTCGGCGAACGCGCGGCAGGAGCCCAGGGCAGCGCCCTCTCTCCTGCCTCGGCAGCGGACCTGGACGTGGAGCGCGCCGAACGCACGCTGCCGCTGCTCGCCCAACTGCTGGGCTTTTCGTCTCCCAAGGAGAATTCGCGATGACGACCCCACTCTCTCCCACGCCGGAGGCCGAACGCCTGCGCCGATGGCGCATGATCCTCGGCGGCGATACGGCCGATGGCACGGGCTGCGCCCTCGAAGGCATCGATGTCAATATCGATAAGACCCTGGAAGCGCTCTACGACAGCGAGCGGAAAGGCAGAGGCGGCCTCGGCGGTTCCTCGCCCAACGTGGCCCGCTGGCTCGGCGATATCCGGACCTATTTTCCCTCCAGCGTGGTCCAGGTGATGCAACAGGACGCCCTCAACCGACTGGGACTCAAAGAGATGCTGATGCAGCCGGAGATGCTGGAACTCGTCGAGCCTAACATCCAGTTGGCCGCGACACTCGTCTCGCTCAATCGGGTGATGCCGGAGAAGACGAAGGAGACAGCCCGCAAGGTGATCCGCAAGGTCGTCGAGGAGCTGGAGAAGCGTCTCGCCAGCCCGCTGCGCCAGGCGGTGACCGGCAGCCTGAACCGCGCGATCCGCAACCGTCGCCCACGCCATAACGAGATCGACTGGAACCGCACCGTCCGCGCCAACCTGCGCCACTATCAGCCCGACTTGCAGACGATCATCCCGGAGACGCGGATCGGTTATGGGCGCAAGGGGCAGGCGTTGCGGGAGATCATCCTCTGCATCGATCAGAGCGGCTCCATGGCCACCTCTGTGGTCTACTCCAGCATTCTGGGCGCGGTGCTGGCCTCCATCAAATCGGTCAAAACGTCTGTCGTCGTCTTCGATACGGAGGTCGTCGATCTCTCGCATCTGCTCCATGATCCGGTCGAAGTGCTGTTCGGCACCCAGTTGGGCGGCGGCACGGACATCAACCAGGCCCTCGCCTACTGCCAGGGTCTGGTCCGCACTCCCCACGAGACTATCCTCGTGCTGATCAGCGACCTCTATGAGGGCGGCAATCAGAAGGAGATGATCGCTCGCGCCGCCAATATCGCGGCCTCCGGGGTGCAGACGATCGCCCTGCTGGCCCTCGACGACCGGGGCGCGCCGAGCTACGATCACGAGGTCGCCGCGCAGTTCGCAAACCTCGGCATTCCCAGTTTCGCCTGCACGCCCGATCTCTTTCCCGAGATGATGGCCAACGCGATCAAGAAACAGGATCTCAACGCCTGGGCCGCTACGCAGGGCATCAAGACGGCACGCGCCGAGTAGAAATGCAGAAGAAATGCAAATGCAGGGCAGAAATACAGAAAGAAAGGAATACAGAAAAGAATGCAGGAGGCAAATGCAAAAGAGAGGAGAAGGCTATGCCGGAGTTACCGGATCTTGAGGTTTACTGTCGGAATCTGAGGCCGAAGGTGGGAGGTCAGGAGATCGTTTCGGTGGTTTTCCATCGGGAGAAGCGGCTGAATGTCACTCCAGAGGAGTTGGCGGGTGCGCTGCAAGGGACGACGATCGAGCGTATCCAGCGGGAGGGGAAGGAGATCTGGATTACGTTCTCCAATGGGCGGCAGTTGGGCGTGCATCTGATGCTCAAGGGGCAGTTTGCGGTGGCGGAGGAGGACGCGGACGTCAAATATAAGGTATTGACACTGGGGTTGGGGTCCGGGGAGTCGATGGTCATTTTCGATTCATTGGGATGGACGATTCTGACCCTGGATCCGCCGACGGTGACGGTTCCGGATGCGCTTTCGGAGGCTCTGACGGTGGACTATCTGCGCGGGCAGTTGCAGGTGTGCCGGGGGATGAGCGTCAAGACGTTTCTGATCGAACAGGATCGGCTCCGTGGAATCGGGAACGCCTATTCGGATGAGATTCTCTGGCACAGTCGTATCGCGCCGGAGTCGCGTTGTGATCGCCTGCCGGAGGAGGCCATCGGGCGGCTGACAGCCTCTATTCGCACGGTGTTGACGGAGGCCATCGAGCAGATCGATACGCAGAAACCGGGCATCATGGGCGGCGAAGCGCGGGAGCATATGAAGGTCTACACGCGCAAAGTGTGCCCGAACGGCCTGCCGATCCAGTGCAAAGACCTCGACAAACGCAAAACCTACTTTACCACGGAGCAGACGCTCTATAGCTGATCCCAATCAAGAGAGCGAGGTTCTCGATTTATGGAACACACGGCATCGACAACGGCGCATATCGACCTGGCAGAGGCGCTGCGGAAAGGTCCTCCTCCGCCAGGGAACCTCGCCGTGCCGCTCTTTGCGCACGGCAGCCTGGAGGTGGAGCTCTACTCACCACACGGACACGATCCACAGCAGCCGCACATGCGGGACGAGATCTATGTCGTTGCGCGAGGCACGGGTCTCTTTTTCGATGGGACCGAACAACGGGCAGTCGAGCCGGGAACCTTTCTGTTTGTCGCCGCAGGGCAGATCCATCGCTTCGAAGAGTTCTCGGCAGACTTTGCGGTATGGGTCTTCTTCTACGGCCCGGACGGCGGCGAGGCGACCCGTTAAGCAGATATTCCAGTTGCCTGCGTTCGTGATCACGGTGAGCGGGGTTCCCCTTGACGACCCCAAGACGCATCTGAATGTTCACTCTTATCAATTTGTCAACATTCATCATTCCATCCCGCCCGCTAAGGAGCTAGGTCGAACGTATGCGGGCCGGAGCCGATGGAGTCGAAGACGATGCTGTCCGCTTCCACGCGGCCTGTGCGCTTCACACCATCCACCTGAACGGAGGTGGTGTCGATGCCCTGACGCGGCACCCAGATTTGCGCGGTGGTGTTGGCGGGGATTTCGATCCCAAGGTGCACCTTTTGCAGCGCGACTGTGAACTGAACATGGACCGAGCCACGGATGGTCGGCAGGGTGAGTTTCGCCTCTTTCAATCCGCCAGGTTGTGGATGAATACGAATACTCCGGAAACCGGGTTCGAGAGGTTCGACGCCCATGAGGAGACGGGGAATGACATTGGCCGGAGCCGCGCCCCAGGCGTGGTTCCAGTCCTGGTTGGGTTTGAAACGCGTGTCCCAGGCTTCCAGGGTGAGGGTGCTGCCGACATCGAGCATGTGACTCCAACTGCGGTCGGTGTGCGCCGTCAGGAGGCTGAAGGCGTAGTCCGCCTGCCCGCTGCGATAGAGGGCTTCCATTAAGAACTGCGCGCCATAGACGCTGCACGCCATGCCCCGACTGCGCACAAACGCCGCCACTTTTGCCACGTGTTCCTGAGGAACCAGATCGAAGGCCAGGGCGAACATATTGGCGTGCAGCGAGCTGTGCTTGCTGCCTTCGCCGTCCACATAGATCCCGGTCTGCGGATCGAACAGCACTGCATTGAATGCCTGCCGTACTTTCGCCGCCTGTTCGCGATACTGCGTCGCCTCCTCCGGCTTCTCCAACCTCTCCGCGATCTGACTCATCAGCACCAGCGCGCGATAGTGGAAGGCGTTGACGACCGTGTTGACCGGGCGCATCTCATAGCCGTCGCGTTCTCCCGCAGGCCAGTCGACGATGTCGCGCAGGGGTTCGCCATGAATGGAGGCGATCACCTCTTTCGGTACAGCAGGTGTCACGGTGGAGATCAGGCCATCCGGACGCGCCAGAGCGGAGAGGGTTTTGGCTTTCAGATCGGGGTAGAAGGTGCGCAGGCTGCGATCGTCGCCTGTGTAGAGATAGTCGGTCCAGGCCATCAGCACGGAGTGCAGAATCCATTCCGTCGGCCAGGTCGGATGCTGGATCAGATACTCGTGACTGTAGCGTGCCAGCGTGAACTCCCGGTCAATCGAATAGTGGCCGAGTTGATCGATATAGGCGTCGGCTTCGTAGGGCTTACGCTCTCGGTCACCGTCCACATAGACGCCCGCATAGGTGGTCGCTGCGATGCTGTTGCGGCAGAAATCCCAGACGGCGTTGAGCGTGGGGTCAGACGAGGTGAAATGGGCGGCATTCTCATCGAAGGGATAGCTCACCGCGATCTGCCGTGCAGAATCCTTCGTCAACTTACCAGGGCTGTTCTCGATCTCAACATAGCGAAACGGCATCACCGGGCCGATGTCGGCAGGCATCCGGCGCGCATCGTTCGAGGTGAGAGGCACGAGATAGCTATGCGATCCGCCCAGAGGAAAAGGGAGATCTCTCCGCAGTGCGATTTCCACCTTGTGATACCGCACCGATCCGCCCGGTTTGCGATTGACCGCTGGGCCGGTGGTCTGTGCCTCCCCGACATGCACTAAGATCTTGTTCCCCTCTTCCCTATTTCGAATACTTAACTCCAGGGCAGCGAAGGCGTCCTGCCCAAAATCAAAAAAGTAGTGCCCTGGCCCCAATTCCTGCACCTTTACCGGACCGATCTTATTCGTTTCAACCGGGTAGCGTGTCGTGGTAAAGCGATCCTGCTGCGTCGCAGCGGAGAGAGGTTGCGGCAGAGTTCCGATATGAAAATACTGCGGATCTGACCAGTCGCTCACCTGTCCCTGCCGATCCCAGGTCTGCACCTGCCAGAGGTAGCCATGTTCCGCTTGCAGCGCTGATCCCGCATACGCGACTGCCGTACTGCGATCGGAATCCACCTTGCCACTGTCCCACCGATAGGTCTCCGGATTCGTCTGCGCCGTCCCGCTCTCCGCGACCCGAATGCGATACGCCGTCTGCTTCTCGTCCCTGTTCGATCCGGCAACGATCCACGAGAAACGCGGTGTCAGGTTGACAAGAGCGGCCTTTTCCGGATGTGCCAGCAGATCGCACATCAGCCCAGTCGGAGAAGGATGGGCGCCGAGCGGTGAGAGTAAAAAGGCACGTCTTTTGCCCTGATACATGCCTGCACCTACGATCTGCCCGCGATCGTTGATCCCATTGCCATGCGTGAGCAACCAACCGGAATCCGTAGGCAAAAGAGTGTTCAAATCGATCATTTTGTGATCGCGATACAAAAACGCACGCGAGGCGCGATCATATTCCCCGCCCCCACCCACGATCTCTCCCCGATTGTTAATGCCATGCGCTTCGCTACTGGATTGCTGCGGCAATAGTCCCAGATCGATCACTTTGCCATCCGTGAACAAGACAGGATGTGCAAAAGCGATCTGCGAATCTCCCTTGCGACTGACATAAGAGAAACCAACGACCTGCGCTTGATCGTTGATGCCGAAGGCCACGCTCCATCCCGTCGGCCCTGTCAGAGTTCCCAGATCCTTGACGGAACCCCGCTGTAAAAAGGCATGGATATAACCGCCATGTGTCTCGGTGGCGTTGAAATGGCCCGATCCGGCATACTCCCCTGTATTGTTGATCGCAATCGCCCCAAGGCGGCTATCCGCGATTTTGTGATCGGTCATTTTCCCATTCTGGTAGACAAAGGAGTGCCCCGTGATGATATCCGCAAAGGCCGATTCGGAGGAACCAAGAATAGTCCCCTGGTCATTGATACTGGTTGCCTCACTACGAAAGCATTTGGGGAGCACTCCCAAATCGATCATCTTCCCGTTTTCGTAGAGGAAGGCGTGGGAGTAGCCTTCCGGGGGAACCGCAGAACTTCCAACGATCTGCCCCTTGTTGTTGATGCCGCGGGCTTCGCTCCTGACTCCCCCTAATGTGCCGAGGTCGGTAATGCGGTAACGTACCGGCACATTCGATCGCGCAGGAACCGACGCCGGTCTGCTTGCTTTCCGTCCCAATAAATTCGAGGCGTGGGCCGGCGGCTTGGCCTGGGCGTCACTGTTTCTTCCTAACAAAACAGTCAGGCCGACCAACACGCTGAAAGCGCCAACCGCGGAATAAGGTTTGGTGTGTGTATTCATAACGATTCATTCCCCCTATTTTGCCCGACTCCTGCCCCTCTTTTCGAAAGCCCCTCTGACTGCTAAAGTACCTTGATGGTAAGCGCATGCTGCATAGCGCACGCTGCGCGCTGCCTGACGAGAGCGGCAAGTTGGGTGGTGAATTGATGATAACGCCCTTGAACCTCCGGCGATACCTGTTGCTGCCAGACTTGCGGCAGGCCGGAAGCGCCCCGGAATGCGCCGCACAGTCCGCCGACCATTGTCGCGATGGTATCGGCGTCGCGCCCGAAGTTGGCGGCGCGGAGGATCCCCTGCTCCGGATCGCCCCCCATCATCTCGAACAGCGCGAGCGCGACCGGCACAGTCTCCCGCGAGTCGCACTGCTCTTCGCGCAGCGCAGCGGCATAAAAGCATTCACGAAAAACTTCGTAGTTTCGGGCCTTCTGTGCTATCGTGCGCGTCGCTTCCACGCACCGAATGATCTCCTGAGCGCTGACGGGCGGCAGATACTTTGTGGCCGCTGCGACGATCGTGGCGACTGTCGCCTGCGGGTGAAAGGCTTCCGCGATAGCGGCCGCCATCGCGCAGGCGGCGTCCCGACAGAAGCCGGAGGGGCCGCCGTGCAGGAAACTGGCGACGCCGAACGTCTCCAGCGCGGCCTGTCGGGGCTGTGCGGCGTTCAGGATTCCCATCGGTGAGATCGCCATCGCGGAACTGGAACTCGGCGCGTTGCCCCAGCCGGTATCGATGGGCAGAGTGACTTTGCTGTCGAACTTATGGAAGGCGTTGCGCACCGGAACCCACCACTGGCCATAGTTCGCCTGTCGAAACCGCTGGAAGCTGGCGGCAAACGCATCGCAAGTGACGAAGCCCTCTTCCCGCAAAATGGCATCGATGAGCTGTTCACGAATCGCCGTATCGTCGGTGCCGATCCCCTGAAAGGAGGTGATTCCCTCCGGCCCATACTGCTCCTGGATCTGCCGGAACGTCTTGCCTTCGCCCGGTGCGCCCATCGCGTCGCCGATCATTCCCCCCAACAGACATCCATAGATCCGATCCTCCAATGAGGTGGCTGTCATCGCTCCTTCAGACATGGTATGTTTCTCCTCTCTGAGTATCGTCCTGTGTTCCTGTCAAACGGTCTTGGTGCGGGTCAGGGCGACGCGATAGAACAGGCTGCGGCGCAAGGAATAGTCCTGTCCCTCGTATAGGCCACAAGCCTGCGGCATAGCGTGGTATTCGGGGAGGGAGTAGGCGCGCAGGACGGAGGCCGGGCCGTCGTGACGGGTCAGACGATTCATGCGCGTGAGCGTGGAGACAGCGCGAAACAGAAACCAGGCCGACCATGCCCGCCGCAGATCGTTGACCAGCCAGCCGTGTCGCGCCACACGCTCCATCTCCCGCAATGCGATCACGCTCTGCTCAAACCCAAAATGATGAAAGGCCAGCGAACAGAGGACATAGTCCACACTTGCGTCCGCAAACGGAAGCCGAAAAGCATCCCCCCGCACCAGCCTTATATCCTTCTCTCCTCCAACCTCTTCCCGCGCAAACCGCAGTATCGGCGGGCTGAAATCCAGCCCGAGGATGCGCACGGGAACGCCTTCCCTCCGTGCAAGCGCCACAATCGCTCTGGGCAGATCTCCGGAGCCGGTCGCGACATCCAGAAAAGTGACGGGGCGTTTTGTGAATCGGGGGTCAGACTTCGCGGCGCGCAGCCAGATCTTCGCCTGCCGAGTCACCACCGGCGTTCCGCCCAGAAAGCGATTGGCGTGCTGTACGTCGGTCATGCTGGCGCGAAAATCGGCATAAGGCTGGTTGTCGTCATCGATCAGTTCCGTCTCGTCGATGCGCTCCGGCGTATCCCAATCCAACAGCGTTTTCAAAGGTTCGTTCCGCCCATCTTTCTCGCTGGAGTTGCAGGCCAACCGTTGCCTGTTCCTTCCTTACAGAAGTATCGGCTCCTCGACAAAGGAGCGCTCCTGAACTTTCGACACGCGTACAGCGTACACCTGTTTATCAGCGCAGTTTAATGCATTGTTGACAAGATAGACTTCTCGGCGGCTTGTAAGAGGCGGATGCCTTGGGGTTCACCTCCCCCAACCCCTCCTTCTAAAGGAGGGGGCTTACAGTCCCTTACCGACCTCTTCGAGTGCAAGGAAATGACCTTCAGAGTGTCATCGGTGCGCTCGCAAAGAGGAAACAGCAGGCAGGAGAAGTTCCTCCTCGCGAAGGGAAGAGCTAGGCGCTAAAAAGCCCCCTCCTTTAGAAGGAGGGGGTTGGGGGAGGTCTCTCACGCTTCGCGCCCCGCTCCGAAGCAAACAACGCAACTTGTCATCCAGGGACTTCATCGTTTATGCAGTTGGCCCTTTTTCAAAGAACAGGTGGAGGCGAAATTGCAGGCAGTCGGAAACGCAACAGGGCGGAGGCGGGTCGTCGTTACCGGGATCGGGGCGATCACGCCGATTGGGGTCGGGGTCGATGGATTGCGGGCCGGACTGCGTTCTGCGAAGTCGGCAGTGCATCCCATTGCGACCTTCGACACCTCGCCTTTTGTGACTCATATCGCGGCGACCGTGGAGGATTTCGACCCGGCGCCCTATCTTAACGGCAAGAAGCTGAAGCGACTGGACAAGTTCTCACAGTTTGCGGTCGCGGCGGCGAAGATGGCCGTCGCAGATGCCTGTCTCGACCTGGAGCGGGAAGACCGTGAACGGATCGGCGTCTGTCTCGGTACCGCGCTGGGAGGCATCTCGTTTGCTGAGGAGCAGTACCCGAAATTTTTGGCGCAGGGTCCGCATGGCGTCAATCCCATGCTGGCGCTGAGTGTCTTCAATGGGGCGGGATCGTGCAACGTGGCGATCGAGTTGGGTGTTAGCGGTCCTGCGACAGCCAATGGCGACTCCTGCGCTTCCTCTCCGATTGCGATCGGCCACGCGGTCGATATGATCCGCGCGGGCCGCACCGATCTGATGCTGGCAGGCGGTTCGGAAGCCCCACTGTCTCCGCTCTGTTTTGGCGCTTTCGCCATCATTCGGGCGATGAGCCAGCGCAACGACGATCCGGCGGCGGCTTCGCGTCCCTTCGACGGCGGACGCGATGGTTTCGTGATGGCGGAAGGGGCGGCGATGCTGGTTCTGGAGGAGTTGGGCCATGCGCAGGCACGCGGCGCGCACATCTACGGCGAGATCCTGGGACATGCCTGCACCAACGACGCCTTCCACATGACCCAACCCCGACCGGACGGCACACAGACGGTACGCTGTATGCGCGAGTGCCTGCGGGAAAGCGGTATAGCGGCGGATCAGGTCGATTATATCAGCGCGCATGGCTCCAGCACCCCGCTTAACGACAGTTCGGAGACCGCGGCGATCAAGACGGTTTTCGGCGAACACGCCGCGCGCATCCCCATCAGCGGCACCAAGGGCGCGCACGGTCATGCGCTGGGCGCGACGGGCGCGTGGGAAGCGGCGATCAGTCTGCTGGCCCTCCACGACGACTGGCTCCCGCCCACTCTCAATCAGACCACACCGGACCCTGCCTGCGATCTCGACTACATTCCCGAAACGACGGGCCGTTCGCAACGCGTGCACTATGTCCTGTCCAACTCCTTCGGTTTCGGAGGCATCAACGCCTGCCTGCTCTTCGGGCGCGTGTAGAGGCAGAAGCGGCCTATCATGACCAGTTCCTCTCCGCTGTCCCACCCTATCGCGCCTCCTGCCCATCCGATCTTCGGGCACCTGCTCGCATTTCGCAAAGATGCGCTGGGATTCCTCACGCACTGCGCGCGCCACTACGGCCCGGTCGTTCCGCTGCGGATGCTGCACCGACGCGCCTTTCTACTGCTCGATTCCGCGGACATCGAGCGCGTGCTCGTCACCGACCAGAAGGACTTCAAAAAGCCGGAATGGCTCCATACCACCGCCGTACGCCGCGCTCTCGGCGATGGCCTGGTCACAGCCGATGGCGAAGACTGGCGCCGGCAGCGCCATGCGTGCCAGCCCGCCTTCCAGCCTCGTCGCATGGAACACTACGGCGCGCTGATCGCCGCCCTCGCCGATCGCACGCTCGCAGACTGGCAGCCGGGGCAGACACGCCTGCTCCAGCAGGACATGGCGCATCTCGCTCTCCAGGTCGTCGCGCATGCGCTTCTGGATGTAGATGAGACAGGCTGGTCGGAGGAGGCGAGCACCGCCGTAGATACCCTGATGGCCCGCTTCACCGCCCAACGCAGCCTTTTTGGAATGATCCCCCTGCCTGCCACCCCTGCCGAAAGACAGGCCGCACGCGAACTGGATACCGTCGTCGAAACTCTCCTGCGTCGTCATGCAGAGCGAGCGCCAACAGAACCGATCGATCCAAAACAGGCGGATATGTTGTCGGTATTGCGAGGATCAGTGGCAAGGAGCGGAGAAGGCATGAGTGGACTTCCCCTGCACGGACAGATCAAAACCTTTCTCTCGGCAGGCCATGAGAGTTCCGCCCTGACTCTCGTCTGGGCGTTCCTGCTCCTCGCCCGCAATCCTCACGCAGAAGCGGCGCTCACCCAGGAGTTGGAAACAACCCTTTGCGGTCGCTCTCCTGCCTATGCCGACCTGCCCAACCTGCCCTACACACGAGCGATCGTGCAGGAGACCCTGCGTCTCTACCCACCCGTCTGGATGACCGGGCGGCAATCCCTGCGCCCCTGCGAGATCGGCGGTTTCCCCATCCCCACCGGTGCGTTCCTCATGACAAGTCAGTGGGCCGTACAGCGCCTCCCACAGTACTTCCCTTGCCCCGACGAATTTCGCCCCGAACGCTGGCTCAACGACGAAACGACCGACCTGCCCCGCTTCGCCTACTTCCCCTTCGGAGGCGGCCCGCGCATCTGCATCGGTCAAAACTTCGCCCTCGTCGAAGCCATCCTGCTTCTTGCCACTATCGCCCAACGATTCCATCTGGAACCCGAACTCGACACTGAACTCCTCCCCTGGCCCAGCATGACCCTGCGCCCCCCCAGTGGAATCCTGATGCAGTTGATCGCCCGAAAATAGTCAGCGAAGTTCTCCAGGAAACTCCTCTTCCACCTTTGCCTTGATACAGCGTAGGGTTTTACCTGCGATGTTCTCGACAAACAGTTTCCCGACGATGTATTTTGCGAAGAAGGGGCCGAGCAGAGGCACCGGATAGCGCAGTTCGTGGTAGATGGTGACATGCACGCTGTTGGGGCGCGGCTCCAGTTTCCACTCTACCCACATTCCTCTGGTGATCCCGGCGGTATGGGAGAAGGTGATCTTGTTGGTCTCCGGAAAAAGCTCCTGGCGGGCGCTCCATTTTACAGGGAATCCATTCCGCGACGCGCCATAGTCCGCCTGCTTATGGCGCTCGGAGCGTTCCCGAATGTGCATATAGCGGTAGTGTGGTAAGATGGTAGGCCAGTCCTGAATATCGGCGGCCAGTTGGAAGATGCGGGGGGTGATCAGGTCCGGATTACCTGCGATTTCGATCTCGTTGACAGTCTCCATAGTACTCTTACGCCACCGATCAACCTTTGTTCCCCACGTCCGCCGACCAGAACGGTGAACTCCAGGGCCAGGTGGATTTCGACTGCGGCTGTTGTGGCGATCCGCTCTCCTGGCTGGCGTTGACCGCTGTCGGGATCGTGAGTGATCTCGGAACGCGTGAACTGTTCGAAGTAGAAGAGTTGAAGCGCCTGGAGACGCTTTACTGCGGCAGGATACGCGCCAGAAGCGTTTCGGCCGCCTGCTTATCTCTGAGGATGCGCGTCGCCAGTTGCGTGATCTCCTCGTCTGCACACGGCGCTCGCGCGTAGGCCTCTTTGAGCTGCTGCACGAAGATCTCCCGACTATGCACGAGCTTCTCCAGGCGTTCCGCTTCCAACCGCGCTTTCATCTGCAATTCGTGTTCGTGGAGTAACTGCCGCTGTCGGGCAGGATCCGCGCCGTCCCCTAATTTGTTGACGACGGGCAGTTCCGGCGCAACCGCAGGCAGATGGAGCGGGAGAAGCTCCTTATAGCCCTGCAGCCAGACCTGCGCCGCGTTGGTGCGTTGCGCGGCGAACGTCAGTCGGGTGGGATCCACTTCGGCGGCGGAGCCGAGGTAGGAGTAGAGAATCCCCCGTTGGATCGGATCACGCTCGGAAGCCAGCGCCAGTCGGGCGTAGCGGGTCACCCGATCCGGATGGTGTCGAATATCGCTCTGGGCGTAGACCTGCGCGAGTCCGAAATAGATCTGCGCGCGCTCCACCGGACGCGTGTACCGCTGCAAGAGTTCCTGCCCCTGCTTCTCTACCTCGGCAAAGGGTGTGTCCGCTCCGGCACGCAGCGCGTCCATCTGCAAGAGACGCAGTTTAAGGCTGGAGACCTCCTCCACAGACACAGGGGACGAGAGGGTAAGGCGCTCGGAAGCGGCCTTGCCCTCCAGTCCATCCGCCTGCACAGGTCTGACGCACAGTGCGCCCAACAACGCCGCCGAAACGACAGGCGCAACTCGGTTGTGTCGCATCTCTACCCTCCGATGTGTCGGTCGATTCCAACGAAGATAATGTTGCTCAATACGACTTTGCCCTATACCATGTTGAGTTGATCGTTGGACCCTACCTGCGAGGATTCGGTTACATCCCGCTCCCGGAAAGAGTCGGGAGTTCAGACTAATCCGGGAGGCTGACGGGATCTCCGAAGAGGGGCGGTAGCGGGTGCGGGCGCACCAGAGTTCCCCCCTGTTCATAGGACTCGATGACAGCCCAGGTGTACTCCAGGGCGGCAAGGGCGTCGCGGCCGGAGGCGCGGACGTCTTCACGTGGGACGCCGTTGGTGATGTCTTCCAGGAAAGCGTGGATACGGCGTGGGAAGGTCTGGCCGAAATCGGTGATGCCGGAACTGGTCACTTCCGGGCCTCCGGATCCTCCGCCCGACATCTTTGCCGGATCGCCCGCTTTGTTGGGGCTGGGCGCGGGCCAGAAGGTCACCTTTTCGATGCAGTTCTCGATGCAGAAGGTGCCATGCGTTCCTGCGACCTCCAGGCTCCACCAGCCGCCCAGGCCGTAGGTCGCGTCGCCGCGCTGGCTGAGCAGGTAGCCGACGCAGTCGTTGGCGAAACGGACATGGATGCTGACCGTGGAGAGCATGACGTCTCCGACCCGCCGCCGGAAGCCCGGTCGGTTGACGAACGCCTGCACATGAGTGATGTCGCCGCAAAAATGACGCATGACGCTGAAGGGGTGCGAGAGGAAGGCTTTGAGGTGGCCGTACGGGAAACCTTTGAAGCGCGAGGAGGTCGGAGGGCTGTAGGCCTCTTCGCCCGCCGAAAAGCCCATCTTGTGCAGGCAGTAGACTAGTTCGCCGATCTGCCCGGAGTTGATATACTCCTGCGCCTTCTCCGCCGGAGGCGTGAAGTAGTGGTTCAGGTTGCAGCCGATGACGACCTTCTTCTCCCGCGCCTTCGCCACCATTTCTCGCGCCTGCAAGACATCGCTGGAGAGCGGCTTCTCCACCAGGACATGCTTGCCCGCCTCCATCGCCTGCATCGCCGGCTCGTAGTGCCAACTGCCGTTCTCGAAGCCGCCTGTCGTCACGTCCACGATGTCGAGCGGCTCGTTGCGCAGCATCTCGTCCAGGCTATAGTAGGCTTTCACCCCGAACTTCTCCGCCGCGGTATCCGCCCGCTCCTTTACCACATCGCAGACCGCCACCAGATCGCCCAGCGGCTCGTCTTTGTAGGCGTTGGCATGGCCCGTTCCGATGCCCCGCATCCCCACCAATCCGACTTTCAACGCCATGATGCTCTCCTCCACCCGAAAATGATCGACTTCCTGTACGTTTGCGCGCTATTTGACGCGATGCGCCTTGGCTCCCTTGGAGGCCTCCAGAGCCTCCTCCCACCGCCGACACCACTCCGGATAGTCGTTCATGACGGAGGCAGGATCTTTGCGGCTGCGCACGACGAAATCCGGATGGAACGGCCTGCCGGTCGGGACGCCGGTCGGCTGATAGCGCAGATCGAGGCTCCAGCGGACATGGTCGCTGAAGTTGGGCGTGGAGCGGTGCGGCGTGTAGCGATGCATAAAGACAATGCCGCCTTTGCGCACCGGAACCGCGCGGGGCGCAACCTCCGGCAGCAGATCGGGACGGATCGTCGTGCCGCCTTCGGCCTGGTGCTCGCGATAGCCGCCTTTCCAGACGTCCGGCATCACCTCCATGCAGCCGTTCTCCACCGTCGCATCGACCAGCGGCAGCCAACAGGTGACGATATTCGAGTCGTCCGCCTCTTCCCACGTCACGCCCGCATCCTGATGCCAGGGTACGTTGTAGAAGCCGGCTCCGGTCCCGGACGCGGAGGCAGGCGGCTTGGCGCGAATATGCTGGATCGGATTGCAGGTGATCTCCGGCCCCACCAGTTGCTCCACCGCATCCAGCAGATGCGGATTGTGCAGAAAGGCGAACGAGGCGGGACCACGAACCATCATGATGTCGAGGCCGCTCGCAATCTCCGGCGTCTGTGCATAGAGACAGGCCAGACGCTTCTCGAACGGCTCGTTTTCGCACAGGTCGGTCAATTTGCCTTCCGCATGCAGGCTCTGCGCCCGCCGGTCGATCCACTCCGTATACTCTGCGATTACGGGGGCCAGGTCGGCGTCGGTCAGCACATTCCCTGCCACCAGGACGCCGTCTTCTTGAAACTGCTGCACCTGTTCCGGTGTTAGACTCATCGGGTTCTTCTCTCCTTCGAGGGCGCTTATCGCACCGGGTTACGGGCTGTCCGGCCCCTGTCCTTTGGCTTTTTTGTCGATCAGATCCGCGATCTCCTGAACTGTCGTATTTCCGATAAACACGAGATTGGAGGGGATGTCTTCGAGATCGTCTTCCGGAACTTCGAAGTCGAGTTCCAGCGCCATCATCAGCTCCACGATGTCCATGGAGTCCGGGGGCGTTCCCCGTTTCTCCCAGTAGAGATCGTCGAGCGTAGAATCCGGCTTGATGATCGCCTCCGGAATGTTCAAGGAGTCGGCAAGCCGCTTTGTCAATCGGTGCATCGTATCCATAGGTTGTTTTATGCTTTCATTTTAGTAGACGTGCATAGAGCCGTCGGCGCGGCGAACGAGGGGCATATAGGCGCGCTTGTAGGGATACTGCGCCGCTTTCTCCTCGTCGATGTCCAGGCCCAGGCCGGGCGCTTCGTTGGGATAGACGAAGCCATGCTCCATCTTGCAGATGCCGGAGACGACCTCATAGGCCGCTTCCGGATATCGGGTCCACTCCTGGACACCGAAGTTGGGGATGACGGACTGCAGGGCGACACTGGCGGCCTGCGCGATCGGGCCGATGTCGCCTGCGCCATGAAAGGCGCTGCGCACATTGTAAGGCTCGGCCAGCACCATGATCTTGCGCGCTTCGGTCAGGCCGCCGACATGCAGCGGCTTGATGCGGATAAAGTCGATCCATTTGTTGACGAAGAGCGGCAGGCAGTCCCAGCGCGAGGTGATGATCTCGCCGATGGCGAGCGGAGTCGTGGAGGCGGCGCGCAGGATCGGCCAGCTCTCCCGATGCTCCGGCATCATGGGATCTTCCAGGAAGAAGAGCCGATAGGGTTCCAGGGACTTCGCCAGGCGGGCCGCTTCGATCGGCTGCAACTGCTCGTGTGCGTCGTGGAACAGTTCGATATCCATGCCGAGTTTGTCCCGCATGTGCTCGAATATCTTCGGGACAGAGAGCAGATAGGGCGTCGGCTCATAGATCTGCTCCGGCGGCGTGCCCGGCGAGAGCGGCGGGTTCGAACCCAGAACGCCCGCGCCCCCATAGACGCCGACCTGACAGCGCACCACCTTGAAGCCGCGCTCGATCAGTTTGCGCGCGCTGTCCTCGCACTCGATGACATCGCGTCCGCTCGCATGACTGTAGCACATGACGCCGTCCCGCGCCTTGCCGCCCAGCAGTTGGTAGACCGGCAGACCGGCCTGTTTGCCCTTGATGTCCCAGAGCGCGAAATCGATCGCCGCGATCGCCGCCATAAAGATCGGCCCGCCGCGCCAGTAACCCTGTCGATAGAGCAGTTGCCAGGTGTCCTCGATCTTCTGCGGATCACGTCCGATGAGCAGATGGCTCATATGGCGAATGGCCTCCGCCACGATCGGCTCACTGCCGTTCAGCGTGCCTTCGCCGACGCCGTACAGCCCCGGCACGTCCGTCATCACCTTCACAAATACGTAGTTCCGCCCCGGACACGTCTCGATCACCCGGACATCGGTTATCTTCATCGACACTCTCCTCATGACCTTTGCTCTCTCATTTCGCGACCACCCGCCCGTTCCCCTGCATAAGATGCCGCTCAAGGGGATGCGAGATGACGAAATAGCAACCGTAGATCGATGCAGGGAGAAGAGGGCCGTGCATCGAATATCACTTTCAGAGGAGACCCGACATGCCGACCCGATCGCTACAGACCCTGTTTGTCCTGCTGTTACTCTGCTCTTGCGTCTTACCGAACGTATCTGCCGACGAGTTGAATGTACTGGTGATGAAGGGAGGCCAGGAACAGGACCCGGATGTGGGCGACGTGAAGTTTGAATCGCCATTTGGAATCGGCTTCGACGCCAAAGGGAACTACTACACGGTCATGATGGATACCAATCAGGTCTGCCGCCATACGCCTGAAAACTCCAAGCACAAGTATTTCACACTCCTGGCGGGCAACGGGACAAAGGGCGATTCGGGCGATAACGGAGACAGCCGCAAAGCCTTGCTCAACAACCCGCACAACCTGCTCGTCCTGCCGAACGGGGATCTCTACGTGGCCGACACGGGGAACAACCGGGTGCGCAAGATCGAGGCCCGCACAGGACGGATCATCGCATTCGCGGGTACCGGAACAAAAGGCTACAGCGGAGATGGCGGCCCTGCTCTGAAAGCGACCTTTGGAAATGTCTACTGCCTCGCTTTCGATGCCTCCCGCCAGAACCTCTATCTCGACGACCTCGACAACCACCGCATCCGCAAAGTCTCTCTGAAGACCGGGATCGTCTCGACGGTCGCCGGAAACGGAAAGTCGGGTATTCCGCAAGACGGTTCAGATGCGCTTACCAGCCCCCTGCAAGATCCGCGTGCCATCGCCCTCGACAGCAAAGGCAACCTCTACATCTTAGAACGCAGCGGCAACGCCCTACGCGTCGTCGATCCGCAGGGGAAGATCCACACCGTCGTCGGAACCGGCAAAGCCGGCCCCCTCGCCGACGATGTGCCCGCGCTGCAGGCCACCCTGCGCAGCCCCAAACACATCTGCGTCGATCCGGTGGACAACGTCTATATCGCCGACTCCGACAACCATGCCGTCCGCAAATATCTGCCGAGCACCGGCCATCTCGTCCGTGTCGCAGGCACCGGCACGCCAGGAACCGAGGGCACAGATGGCCCGCCCCTCAAAGCGCAACTCAATCAACCCCACGGCGTCTATGTGAATGCCAAAGGCATCCTCTACATCGCCGATAGCTGGAACGACCGTCTCGTCAAAATCACGCCTTAATACCTGTTCGAGGAGAACCCTTTTGGAAAGAGTCCCTGTTTTGCTCGATACCGACATCGGTTCCGATATCGATGATGCGGTCGCGCTCGCCTATCTGCTGCGTCAGCCCGTGTGCGAACTGCTCGGAATCACCACCGTCAGCGGCGAGCCTGCGCGCCGCGCCAGTCTCGCCGACGCTGTCTGTCAGGCGGGCGGGCGCACCGACGTCCCGATCCATGTCGGAGTCGAGAACCCACTGCTGGTCCAGCAACATCAGCCCCGCGCGCCCCAGGCAGAAGCGCTCTCCGACACCATCCCGCATCGCCTGTTTGCACCGGACAACACCGCCATCAGGTTTCTGCGCGACACCATTCGCGCACGCCCCGGCGAAATCACCCTGCTGACGATCGGCCCGCTGACCAATATCGCTCTGCTCTTCGCCCTCGATCCCGAACTGCCCGGCATGCTCAAGCAGTTGGTGATGATGGGCGGACGCTTCCATACGCGCGCAGGGAACGGCGGACTGTCCGAATGGAATATCCTCTGCGACCCTCATGCCGCCGCGATGGTCTTCGCCGCGCCTGTGCCGCGCCTGGTCGCCGTGGGTCTCGATGTGACCGAACCCTGCCAGATGCTGCGCGACGAGTGCCGCGCCCGCTTCACCGCCGCCGCCGGTCCGCTCGCCCCCGTCGTCGCGATGGCCGAAGTCTGGTTCCGGCATGTGCCGCACATCACCTTTCACGACCCCCTCGCCGCCGCTCTGATCTTCGAGCCATCGCTCTGCGCCCTCGAACCCTATCATATCGGCGTCGAACTGGCCAACCCGCACCTCTCGGGCCTGACCCTGCCTCTCCCCGGCGATCCCAAACCGCACCTGGTCGCCGCCCGCGTCGATCCCACCGCCTTCTTCGCCCACTACTTCGGCGTCGTCGGCGGCTGAACAGGAAAAAGAAAATGCCAATGCAGAGCAGGAATACAGAAAGGAAAAAATACAGAAAAAATGCAAAGAAGAGAAGGAAGAGAAACTTCATTAGCTCTTCCTTCTCCCTTGTCAGGCTCTTTATCTATGTATTTCCTCTGTGTAACCTCTGTGCTCTCTGTGTCCTCTAGCGTAAGCGGGTGGTGCAAAATCCCCTGCATTGAAGGAGTTGCTGCGTTATGTCGGTGAAGTCGCGTTTTCAACGCATTCTGATCTGTCCCAATGCGTTTAAAGGCAGCCTGACGGCGAGTGAGGCGGCTCGGGCGATGGCGGAGGGTGTGGGGAGGGCGGGCGCTTATGAGGTGGCCTGTTTGCCGCTGGCGGATGGAGGCGACGGCACGCTGGAGACGCTGGTGGAGGCGACCGGAGGCAGTCTGCACTCGGCGGTGGTGCAGGATCCGTTGGGTCGTCCGGTCACGGCGGCGTGGGGGCGGCTTGGGGGCGCGCAGAGTGACACGGCGGTCATTGAGATGGCGCAGGCGTCGGGGCTGCGCCTGCTGCGTTCAGAAGAGCGCGACCCCCTGCATGCCTCCACGTTTGGGACCGGGGAGTTGATGCTGTGCGCGCTGGAGGCAGGCTGTCGTCGACTGTTGGTAGGTATCGGAGGCAGCGCGACCAACGATGGGGGCGCGGGTATGGCGCAGGCGCTCGGTTTTCGCCTGCTCGATGAGGAGGGTAACGAGCTGCCGCGAGGGGGAAGCGCGCTGACTCACCTTGCTCGGATAGAGAGCGATGGCAGTCGGCTTCCATCGAATGTAGAAGTCATCGTTGCCTGTGATGTGGATAATCCACTGACGGGGCCGGAGGGGGCTGCGGCAATCTACGGGCCACAGAAAGGCGCGACACCGGCGCAGGTGCAGGAACTCGATGCAGCGCTGGCGCACTATGCGGAGGCGCTGCGGGAGACGTTTGGCCGTTCGGTGGCGGAAGTGCCCGGCGCGGGGGCGGCAGGGGGACTCGGCGCGGGCCTGCTGGCCTTCTGCGCGGCCCGACTTCAGCCCGGCACCGAGATGGCGCTGGAGACTACCGGTTTCGACGCGCTCCTGGCGGACTGCGATCTCGTATTGACGGGAGAGGGTCGAATCGATGGTCAGACGGCGCGAGGCAAGGTCATCGCAGGCGTCGCGCGGAGAGCACGGGCGGCAGGGATCCCGGTGGTAGCGCTGGCGGGCAGTGTGGCGGAGGGGGCAGAGGCGCAGTTGCGCCCGGAAGGGCTGACCGCGGCGCTGAGCATCGTCAATGGCCCCTTCAGCGTCGAAGAGGCCATGCAAGCGGGTTATCGTCTGTTGAGTCAGGCGACAGAACGTACGATGCGAATATTGGAGATCGGAAGCACGGGGCGAGAATGAGGCACGGGGGCGGGATGGGTTCTCGCGACCGCGTGGCGCTTATGGGCCGCGGCGCGGGACGGCACGATCAACATCAAGGCCCAGAGTCCGACCAGAGTCAGAGCGATGGCGAGCTGGCCGGCGCGCAGGCCCGTGCGTTTGCCCTGCTCGAATTCCGCGACGATCGCAGACCGGCGCATCCAGAAGACTGTCCATGCCGCAAGAAGCAGCATCGCGCCCACGCCACCCGGGGAGGCGGCAAAGAAATTAAGACTGGCTTCCAGACCATCCGAGCCTGTCATACGCTCCAGACGCGCGCCTACCAGGCAGACGACCAGAACGGTCGCGCTCATGCCGAGCAGCGCCAGACGTCCCCAGCGTTTCCGCTCCAGCGTCGCCCACACCATGAGCAGCGCCATCGGGCCAACTACCATAAATCGCACGGAATGCGTTACAAACACGCCGTGCAGCAACTGATACGCTGCCAGCAGCCCCCAGGTGACCGCAAAAAAGGTCGTTCCAGGGTTAGAGGCGATCGACGTACCACGTTGGGCCGGCGCCATTCTCTCCGACATTTCTGATCCAGGCTTCCTTTCTTCAGAATCTTTCGCTTGAGAGGTACAGTAGGAACGAGCAGCAGGGCAGATCCTGTGAGACAACAGGCAAACAGCAACGATGGTGACAGGCAAGATAGCTTTGCGAACCTGTCGAACACTATTATACCCGAACGCAAACGATTAGAACACCTTACGGACAAAGTTCATGACGCGCGCGGCGACGAGCACACCGGTCAGGGCAGCGCCGACACTGCGCGCCTTACTGGTGACCTGGAAACCCGTGCTGTTGGCATTGCCGATCAGGTTCTGGGTATGCACATGGACGATGTTGGCGGTATTCGACGCTTTCATAGCCACGCCTTTGGCCTGATTACTGACTCGTTTCACCTGCGTGCGCGCCTCCGTCACCACAGGCATCACCTTCTTATAGAGCATAAACATCCCAACTACCAGTACGATCGACCAGATGATGCTGACGACGAAGTAGATGGAGGATGCCCAAAACCAATAGGCGGGTACTTCCAGCATAGATGTCTCCTTTATGTTGCCTCAGGTATATTCCTCAGGAATACGAGAATCTGCAAACAACAGCGCGCCAGGAAAAGCCTCTCCGGACGCGCTGTGATGATGTTACATGAAATCGAAACCGTGTCGGCTTTAACCGGCGTTGTTGACTCCGGAATGCGCCTTGTCGGCAGCGGCGTCGATCGCGTCATGGGCTTTGGACTGTCCGCGGCTGATAACGTTCTGTGCCTGATCCGCGACCTGGCCCCATTTGTCCTTGGCGGTCTGCGCGACATTGGACGCCACATCGGACGCTTTATCGCGATATTCGCTGGACTTGTCCACGATCAGGCGGCGCGTGGATTCGCCATCCTGGGGTGCATACAACAACGCGACCGCCGCACCCGTCGCCGCACCGAGCAGAAAAAATACGAGATTGCTTCCGAAGTTATCTTTGTTCATTACTTTCGCTCCTCATTCGAAACTTGTGCTGGGCGGGGAAACTTCAGTTCTACTGTCCGCTCGCCATATTGTCTAGTCTCTGGTATTGACGCACAGGCGAACGAGTTTGTTCCTAAAAGAGTCGTGCAGGAGATGTTTCTTAGCGCAGGCGACTGACAATGGCATCGACATCGTAGACGCAGCCGCCCCAAGTGCCGCCTCCGACCGCCTGTAAAGCCGCCCAGAGACGGGTATC
>Ga0070658_10000112_pt1 | contig 72516 bp, 68 predicted proteins | sample KBSC13metaG_FD_64664 | JGI IMG/M metagenome (GOLD analysis project Ga0070658, IMG submission 64664) | Corn rhizosphere microbial communities from Kellogg Biological Station, Michigan, USA - KBS C1-3 metaG | ecosystem: Host-associated > Plants > Roots > Rhizosphere > Soil ...
CGCGAGTCGCGGCAGCCAATGTGGCCGCCGCGGGGGCAGTGTCAGTCATGTAGTCTCTCCTTGCAGAGAGCACGCGCCGCGTTGGGACGGCGTGGCCCGGCGCCGCTCATAAGGGCGGGGGCAGGGGAGTCAACCGACCTCTTCCGTCATCCCAGCGAAAGCTGGGATCTCGTCGGGGATGCGCCCAGCCTTGCGAGATCCTGACTTTCGTCAGGATGACGGGCGATCACTTGATCTTGGGCGGTGGGTCGAAATGGGGATCGGCGGAGGGCGCCGGATGGCCGAGCAGGCCCATGTCGCTCAGCCAATCTTCGATCTGCTGCGGCGAATGCTTCAGCGAGACGAGGTCGGTGCGTTCGCCGAGATTATAAGCGTGGCCACCCGCGCGATAGATATGCAGCTCGGCCGAAGCGCCCGCATCGCGGTAGAGCTTCAACAGATCGATCGGCGGTTGCGAACAGCATTGATCATCATTGGCCGCAGCCATGAATAGGGGCGGGGCGGTTTTGGCGACATGCTCCTCCGCGTGGAGGGGCCCTGGAAAGATCAGCAGCGCGAAGTCGGGCCGTGCGGGCAGCAGGTCGATCGCGTCGCCCTTTCCGCGCGCTGCGACGGGTGAGCTCAATGCAACCATCCGCGCGAGTTCGCCGCCCGCCGAAAATCCGATTACGCCGACGCGATGCGGATCAACTCCGAATTGGCCGGCATGCGCCCGGATCAGGCGCATCCCGCGCTCCGTGTCGGCGCGCGCGTCCTCGAGCGAATAAGGCGAGCCTTCCTCGCGGAACAGGCGGTAGCGCAGCACGAAGGCAGCAACGCCGCGGTCGTTGAGCCATTTCGCGACCGCGTTGCCTTCAGTGGTGATGACGAGCTGGTTATGGCCGCCGCCCGGCACCACCAGAACTGCCGTCCCGTTCGCCTTGGCAGGATCGGGCAGATAGACCGTGATGCTCGGATTATTGATGTGCTTGGTCCAATAATCCTGGCTGACTTCCGGGATCGACGCCCGCGCCTCGAAGCCGGGCGCACCGTTCTGCCACAGCGCAAAACGCTGCTGCGCCGAGGCTGCTCCGGCAATGAGTGACAGGCATAAAGCGAACAGTGCGGGACGCTTCATCGACAATCCTCTCGATCCATGTTTGCGCTGCCATCGGCCCGCCGCAACGTCGCTGTCAAGCAACGCGGCTAGCCGCTAGGCATCGTCATGATGCGCCGTCTCGTTCCGCTTTGCATGCTTCTGCTGCTCGGCAGTTGCATCCCCGCATCGCACCCGCCGCGCGCTCTTCGGTTGCCGCCTCCCGACGATGAGCGCGCGTTCAACGCCTGCCTGGTCGATCTTGCGGCGCTCGGCGCGAGGGTGCAGCAACTGCCCGATCGCAGCTGGCCCAATGGCTGCTCCGCCAACCATGCGGTGAAGCTGGTGGCGATCGGAATTCCGGTCACCAATCTTGGCGCGGTCAAATGCGGCATGGCGCGGCCGTTCGTGCAATGGGTCCAGCAAGTGGTGCAACAGGCTGCGCAGGCGCGGCTCGGTAGTCAGGTTGTGAAGATCGAGAGCTTCGGCAGCTTCGCCTGCCGCCCGGTCAACAATGTCGAGGGCGGCCGGATCAGCGAACACGGTCGGGCCAATGCGATAGATATCGCCGCCTTCGACCTTGCCGATGGCCGGAGAGTGACGGTGAAAGAAGGCTGGAACGGCCCGGATGACAAGGCACGCGCCTTCCTGCGCGATCTCCACCAGGCCGCCTGCCGCCGTTTCAACGTCGTGCTCGGGCCGGATGCCAATAGCTTTCACCAGGATCATTTGCATTTCGACATGGGCAGCGGCCCCTATTGTCGCTAACCACCCTCGCTTTTTCGAGACTCGGATAGAATGACCGACACCAGCCTCCCCAAGCGCATTTTTCCACAGGCCAAGGACGACGCCGCCTCAGCGGCGCAGACCCGCAATGTCCTGCCGCAGACATCGGATCCGGCCTACCGGCTTGCCTATCAGGATCCTGATTTCCTCCTGCGCGAGGATCTCCGCCCGGTGCGCTTCCAGCTTGAGCTGATGAAGCCCGAGGTGTTGCAGGAGGAAGCCGGGATCGGCTCCACATTCGTCATGTACGGATCAGCCCGCATCCCTTCGCCCGAACGCGCGGATATGCTGGTCGATGCGGCCAAGACGGACACGCAGCGCCGGATCGCCGAACGGCTCAAGGCGAAGTCACATTATTATGATGTGGCACGCGAACTCGCCCGGCTTGCCAGCCAGACCCCGATCGGCCGCGACGGCAAACGGCAGTTCGTGGTCTGCTCGGGCGGCGGCCCGGCGATCATGGAGGCGGCCAACCGCGGCGCGGCGGATGTCGGCGCGGAATCGGTCGGGCTCAACATCGTGCTGCCGTTCGAACAGGCGCCCAATCAATATGTGACGCCGCACCTCAGCTTCAACTTTCACTATTTCGCGCTCCGGAAGATGCACTTCCTGATCCGGGCGCGCGCGGTCGCGGTTTTCCCCGGCGGTTTCGGCACCTTCGACGAATTTTTCGAGCTGCTGACCTTGGTGCAAACCGGGAAGACTTCGGTGTTGCCGATCCTGTTATACGGCAAGGAATTCTGGAGCCGTGTCGTCAATTTCGACGCGCTGGTCGAGGAAGGCGTGGTGGCTCCGCAGGATCTCGACTTGTTCCGCTTTTGCGAGACCGCCGAAGAAGGCTGGGCTTATGTCCAGGATTTCTACCGCGAGAACCAGCAGCCCCTATTCCGTAAGGGCCGCGGGGAGAAGTAGGTCGGCAGCGATCTTCCGCCGACATATTTGAGCCGTCATCCCAGCTTTCGCTAGGGATGACGGCTCAAAGCGTTGAGAAGCCCTAAAGCGCGGCCTTCAGATCCTCGACCAGGTCGGTGCGCTCCCACGGGAAGAAGTCGCCTTCGGGCTGGCGGCCGAAATGGCCGTAGGCGGCGGTCTTCTGGTAGATCGGCTTGTTGAGCTTCAAATGCGTGCGGATGCTGCGCGGCGTGAGACCGCCCAGCTTCGGAATGCTCATGATCGCCGCTTCGATCTTGTCGTCGCCAACGGTGCCGGTGCCGTGCGTATCGACATAGAGTGACAGCGGCTTCGACACCCCGATCGCATAGGCCAGCTGGATCGTGCAGCGCTGGGCGAGCCCGGCGGCAACGATATTCTTCGCCAGATAGCGGGTGATGTACGCCGCCGAGCGATCGACCTTGGTCGGATCCTTGCCGCTGAAAGCGCCGCCGCCATGCGGCGCTGCGCCGCCATAGGTGTCGACGATGATCTTGCGGCCGGTGAGACCCGCGTCGCCGTCCGGGCCGCCAATCTCGAAGCTGCCGGTCGGATTGATGTGATATTCGGTCGCGTCGGACAGAAGCTCCGCTGGCAGGACATCGGCGACGACCTGCTTCACATAGGCCTTGAGCTCGGCCTCCTTCTCGCCCTCGTCATAGCCCTTTCCATGCTGCGTCGAAACCACGATCGCGGTGGCGGCGACGGGCTTGCTGCCCTCGTAGCGCAACGTCACCTGGCTCTTGGCGTCGGGCTCGAGGAAGGGTGCCGCGCCCGAATGACGGTCGGCGGCCATGCGCTCGAGAATCTTGTGGCTGTAATAGAGCGTCGCCGGCATCAGATCGGGCGTATCGTCGGCGGCATAGCCGAACATGATGCCCTGATCGCCCGCGCCCTCGTCCTTGTTGCCCGAGGCATCCACGCCCTGCGCGATATGCGCGGACTGGGGATGCAGGTTATTTTCGAAGCGGAAGGTCTTCCAGTGGAAGCCGTCTTGTTCATAGCCGATGCGCTTGACGGTCGCGCGGACCACGTCCTCGACCTCCTGCTGCACGCCAGGCGCCCAGTTGCCGGCCTCGTCCATGATGCCCTTGCCGCGAATCTCGCCCGCCAGCACGACCAATTGGGTGGTGGTCAGCGTTTCGCAGGCGATGCGCGCTTCCGGGTCCTTGCTCAGGAACAGATCGACGATCGCGTCCGAAATCTGGTCCGCCACCTTGTCAGGATGGCCTTCCGAAACGCTTTCGGACGTGAAGAGATAGTCGCTGCGCATAAACGATCGATTCCTCGGGGTAAGCGGCCGCGGAGGCCAGACATAAAGCTATCGTTATATGCCGCGTCTAGCTTGCGCGGCGGCGGCTTGCAAACCCGATCGCCCCCAAGAAAAGCGCGAGGGCCATCGGTAAAATATTTCCGTAGCGCGCGAATGGCGTGGCGGCGTGGGGCGGGGGCAGCGGCACCTCGATGAAGCCGGGGGTACGCCAGCCGACCCACGCGAGCAGCCGTCCGTCGGCGTCGATCACCGCCGAAATGCCGGTCGGAGTCGATCGCACCACCGGCAGCCCCTCTTCCGCCGCGCGCAGCCGCGCCTGCGCCAAATGCTGGGGTGGGCCCCAGCGTCCGAACCAGGCGTCGTTTGATGGATTGAACAGGAATAAGGGCCGGTTGGCACGATCGATCACATGGCCGGAAAAGATGATCTCGTAGCAGATCTGAACCCCGACCTTGCCGATCCCAGGCAGGATTATGTCGCGCGGCCCCGGCCCCGCGTCGAAATCCATGTCGCCCGGCGCCAGCCGCGACAGGCCGATTCGCGACAATAAAGGCCGCATCGGCAGATATTCCCCGTAGGGGACGAGGTGCGCCTTGTCATAGCGGCCGATCAGCCGGCCCTCCGCATCAAGCGCGAACAGGCTGTTGCTCGCGGATAATGGATCGCCTTGTGAGCTGAACCGGACCGCCTCTGCGCCCGTCAGCATCACATCACGCGGTCCGAGCAGGCTAGCGAGCGTGGAGCGGGCAAGCGGATCCTGCTCCAGCAGGGCAGGCACGGCCACCTCCGGCCAAAGCAGAATGCGCGGGCGCGGGCCCGGCCTGCCGCTGAGAGAGGTCAGGCGGTGGTAATTGTCGGCGCTCTGCGTCGCGTCCCATTTCCGGTCCTGGCCGATATTGGGCTGAACGACGTGAAGCAAAGGCGTGCCGGGGCTGGCAGGCAAAGTTCGTCGCGGGAGGAGCGCGATCACGCTTTCGCCGAGGACGAATATGATCAGCACCAGGCGGGCGCCGCGCTGTGTGACCGCCTCCCACAGCAAAGCGCCTAGCGCGACGGTTAATCCGGACAGGCCGTAAGTGCCGATCCAGGCGGTTAGAATCCGCATCGCCGCAACCGGTGCCCAGATCGCCGCGACCGGATTCCATGCAAAGCCGGTGAAGAGCGTCGCGCGGAGCAGTTCGCTGACGATCCAGACCGCGCCAAAGATTGGTGGCAGCGCCAGTCGGCGACGCCCGGCCAGCAGCCAGGCGACGCCGGTCGCGAAGGCGGGGAATATCGCCAGGTAGACCGACAACAAAACAACCGCGACCCACCCTAGCCATGCGGGCATTGCGGCCTGATAGGTGAAGGAGGTCGCGATCCAGTTCAGCCCCACGCAGAAATGGCCGAGGCCAAACCACCAGCCCAAAAGAGTGGCGCGACGCAGGCGTGATGTTTCAGCCAGCATCCCGCCGAGCGCGGCGAAGCAGAGCAGGGTGAGCGGCCACAATTGCAGCGGCGCGAAGCCGCAGGATGCGACGGCGCCCAGTGCGAAAGCGATCGGATAGGCGCGGGTCGCGCGAAGCGGCGGCATGGTCGCGCTCTAGCTGCCTCGCCGCGTTCCGTCACTGCCCGATGCGATGCGCGATCAGGGAAAGCGATCCAAGCGGCGCTTCCAGCAACGGCAATCAGAGGGTAAATAGCTGGCCATGCCGCTCCAGCCCTTCCATCTCGCCTTTCCGGTCCATGATCTCGCCGCCGCGCGCGGTTTCTACGGCGGACTGCTCGCTTGCGCGGAGGGGCGCAGTTCGGATCATTGGGTCGATTTCGATCTGTGTGGCCACCAGATCGTGGCGCATCTCGATCCCGCCGCGAAGCCGGCCGAGACCAGCAATCCGGTCGATGGACACGACGTGCCGGTGCCGCATTTCGGCGTGGTCTTGGAATGGGACGCCTGGCATGCGCTCGCCGACCGGTTGAAGACTGCGGGCATCCGATTTGGCATCGCGCCTTACATCCGGTTCGAAGGGCAGGTCGGCGAACAGGCGACGATGTTCTTCTACGATCCCTCGGGTAACGCGCTCGAGTTCAAGGCCTTCCGCGATCCTGGCCAACTGTTCGCGACGGCTTGACCAGCCGCGGTCAGGTTAGCAATTTGGTGCCCTGCTCGCGCACTGCCGCGCCGATCAGCCCAGAGAAATAAGCCAGCATCGGCGGCAGCGAGACGTGCACTCGAACTACCGCATCCATTACCTCCAGCCGCGCCGGGATGGTCTGACCCATCGCGACGATCTCCAGCGCGATTTCGTAGTCGCCGGGCCACGAGGCGCGGACCTCGCCGACGCCGGCGGGCATATGGCCGCCAAGTTCACCCAAACGCGATTTGAGCCGCTCTCGCGCGCCGTCCCGGCCCAATTTGTGCGGCACATCGATGACCACAGGTACCGACATCAGCGCGCCACCACTCGCCAGACCGTGTTGCCGACGTCGTCCGCCACCAGCAGGCCGCCGTCCTTGCCGATCGCGACGCCGACCGGACGTCCGTGCGCCTCGCCTTTGGCATTCAGGAAACCGGTCAGCACATCGATCGGCTTGCCTGTCGGCTGGCCCTTCGCGAACCTGACGAACACGACCTTATATCCCGAAGGCGGGTCGCGGTTCCACGATCCGTGCTGGCCGATGAACGCGCCATCGGCAAAGGCAGGACCCAGTTTCGCCCCGGCTGCGAAGGCTAATCCGAGCGACGCGGTGTGCGGTCCAACCGAGTAATCGGGTCGGATCGACGTCTCCTCGATAAGTTCGGGCGGCGCGTCTTTGGGGCGTTTGTCGGGATAGCTACCCCAATAGAACCAGGGCCAACCATAAAAGCCGCCGAACTGCACGCTCGTGAGATAATCGGGCACAAGATCGGAGCCGAGTTCGTCACGTTCGTTGACGACCGTCCACAATTGGTGCGTCGTCGGCTCCCAGCCCAGGCCGACCGGATTGCGCAGACCATAAGCATAGACGCGGTGATCGCCGGTCTTGGGGTTGACCTCCCAGATCGCGGCGCGGCCCTCTTCGACCCGCTGCCCGCGCTCGCCGGCGTTGGAATTGGAGCCGATCGTCACATAGAGCAGTGAACCGTCGGGCGTCGCGACGACGTTCTTGGTCCAATGATGGTTGATTGGACCGGCGGGCAGATCCAGCACCTTTTGCGGCTTGGCCGTGATTTTCGTGTCGCCGGCTTTGTAGGGGAAACGCAGCAGCGCATTGGTATCGGCGACGTAAAGTTGATCGCCGACGAGCGCCATTCCGAACGGCGAATGAAGCCCCGACAGGAACAGAGTCCTTTGATCGGCGACGCCGTCTCCGTTCGTGTCGCGCAGCAGCGTGACGCGATCGGCGCTCTTGCCGCCGCCACCCGCCTCTTCCTGCATATGCCGCGTTATCCAGCCCGCCACCCCGCGATAGTCGTCGGGCTTGGAAGGCGCGTTGGTTTCAGCCACCAGCACGTCGCCATTGGGTAGCACGAACAGCCAGCGCGGGTGGACAAGGCCGGTTGCGAAGCGCTGGACCTTAAGCCCTGGGGCGGGCGTCGGCATCAAGCCGTTCCAGCCGACCGGCTTGGCGATCTTGAAGAGCGGGATCGGTGCGCTGCGCGGTGGCGCAATCTTCGGCTGCGGGCCTTCTTCCGCAAGGATGTCGAACCGGGCCTTCTGGCGGAGGCGCGACACGACCAGGATGCTTCCGCCGACGAGGATCACGACGATCAGCACGGCGATCATGCTGAGGAAAGCGCGCTTGATCATAGCTTCACAACGCTCCTTTCCCGCAAAAGTGCTTTACTCGACCGGTACCATTTCAGCCGGCGGATGCAGCCGCAACCGGCTCACCCGCCTGGGATCGGCTTCGATGACCTCGAGCCGCCATCCGCTCGGATGCAATACCGTCTCGCCCGCCTGCGGGACATGCCCCGCGAGCACGGTCGCCAGTCCGCCGAGCGTATCGACATCCTCCTCGACATCGCCGAGCCGCGGATCGATCAGTTCGGCGACCTCCTCCAGCTCGGCGCGCGCATCGGCGTGCCAGACGCCATCGACCATCGGCACCAAAGTCGCGGTCGGCGCATCGTCATGTTCGTCTTCTATCTCGCCGACGATTTCCTCGACAATATCCTCGATCGTGACGAGCCCTTCCGTACCCGAATATTCGTCAAGCACGACTGCCAAGTGGGTCCGCGTCGCGCGCATCTCGGCGAGCAGGTCGAGCACGCCCATCGATTCCGGAACGTAGCGCGGCTGGCGGATAAGCGAGCCGATCGTCGGCGGCGGCGTTTCGCCATGGGCAAGGATCGCGAACACATCCTTGATGTGGATCATGCCGATCACTTCGTCGAGGCTGTCGCGATAGACGGGCAGGCGGCTATGTCCGGCATCGGCGAACGCTGCCACCAGGTCCGCGAAGCTGATATCCTCGGGCACCGCGATGATGTCCGCGCGCGGCACGCCGACGTCGCCCGCGGTGCGGTCTCCGAAGTCGAGCAGGTTGCGCAGCATCTGGCGCTCGGCACCGGAAAGATCGCCCTGGGCCGGCGCCTCGTCCTCATGCTCCTCGATCGCTTCCTCGATCTGGTCGCGCAGCGTCGGCTCGCCTTCGTTGCCGAAGATCAGTGACCTCAACCCGGCCCACAATCGGCCGCCATTATCATTTTCAGGCATGGTGACGATCAGCCCTCACGCACTGCATAAGGATCGTCGATGCCCAACGTGGCGAGCGCGGCGCGCTCCACTTCTTCCATGGCCTCTGCCTCGGCCTCTCCTTGTTCATGATCATAGCCTAGCAAATGCAGCGTGCCATGGACAATCAGATGACTTGCATGCGCCTCCACGGTCACATTCTTCTCCTGCGCCTCGCGCACGCAGACCCCGTGGGCGAGCACGATATCGCCGAGCAACGTCTCGCCATCATCGTCGCCGGGGTTGATTGCGTCGAGCAGATCGGGCTGCACCATTGGGAAGGACAGGACGTTGGTCGGTTTATCCTTGTGGCGATAATCGCGATTGAGAACCCGCACTTCATCGTCGGACGTATAGCGGACTGAAATCTCGACCATCGTTTCCATCGTCGCGATATCGCCGTGCGCGCTCGCCTCGATCGCCGCGCATGCGGCATGCTCGGCAAGACGCTCCCAGTCGCCCGCGGGCCAGGGCGCCACGACCGAAGTTTCGACCTGGATCATGCGGCGTGTTTACGCGCCTTCGCCCTCATAGGCATCCACGATTCGTCCCACGATCGGATGGCGTACCACGTCGGCCGCGCTGAAGCGTATCGTGGCGATACCGTCGACTCCTTCGAGCCGCCCGACCGCGTCCGCCAGGCCCGATTTGCCGATATCGGGCAGATCGATCTGGCGGGGATCGCCGCACACCACCATCCGGCTGTTCTGCCCGAAGCGGGTGAGGAACATCTTCATCTGCATCGGCGTCGTATTCTGCGCCTCGTCGAGGATGATGAACGCCTCTGAAAGCGTGCGACCGCGCATGAAGGCGATCGGCGCGATCTCGATCTCTCCGCTCGCGATGCGGCGCTCGACCTGCTCGGCGGGAAGCATATCGTAGAGCGCATCGTAAAGCGGGCGGAGATAGGGATCGACCTTCTCCTTCATGTCGCCGGGCAGGAAGCCGAGCCGCTCGCCGGCCTCGACCGCGGGCCGTGACAGGATCAGCCGCGTGACTTGACCCTGGATCAGCATCTGTACCGCCTGCGCAACCGCGACATAGGTCTTGCCGGTACCCGCCGGCCCGAGCGCGAAGATGATGTCGGACGAGGCGAGTGCATGCATGTACCGCGTCTGCGTCGCGGATCGCGGCACGATCGTCTTCTTGCGCGTCCGGATCATGATCGCGGGACCTTCGGACATATCCGTCCGGATGATCCCGTCGAGCGTCGGCTCGGCCGACATCTGGATCACCGCATCGACCATGCCGGAATCGACATCCTCGCCCTTGGCGATGCGATTGTAGAGGCCGGTGAGTACTTCGCGCGCGCGGGCTGCGGCCTCGGCCTCGCCCTCGATCTGCACCTTGTTACCGCGTGCGCTGACATAAACGCCCAGGCGATTTTCAATCGCCACGAGATTCTGGTCATATTCGCCGAACAGGCGGCCGAGCAGTTGCGGCCGATCAAAGAGGATCTCTAGGCGGGCGCGGTCGCCGGCCTGGGCGGGAACGGGCTTACGGCTCATTCGGTCCTTTCGAATCGGGTCCGCTTAACGATGCGGCGGCGGGACAACGAAAGGAAGCCGGAATCGGACCATGCTTTCATCCGATGCGGATTCGCGCCCAGATTGGCAGATGGTCCGACGCATTGCGTGTGAGCGGCGACTGATGGACGCCGGATTCGAGTATTTCGATGCCGGGGCTTACGAACATGCGGTCGAGCCGGCCAACCGGCTGGCGTGCATGGAAGGTCGGCCCAAGCGTCACCTGCCGATGATGCTGGCAGAAATCGCGGAGGCAGCCGCCGCTCCGCCATTCATTGAGGTCCCCCGCGAGCAGGGTCGGCAGCGGCGCGGGCTGATGCGCGAGTTCGGACAGGATCGCATGCGCCTGTTTGCGCCGCCAGAGGCCGGACAGGTCGAGATGCATTCCGACCAACCGGAGCGACTGCCCTGCCACCCGCACATCCGCCAGCACTGCGCCGCGCGGCTCGAGCGAGGGCAGGTGCAGCGGCATATGGCGAATGATCTCGACGTCGGGCCCGATCAGCACCGCGTTGCCGTGCCACCCGATGCTGCCGGGACGCATGTCATAAGGTATCGGCCGGTACGCGCTATGCTCACTCAGCATGTGCAGGGGGATCGCGCTGTGGCGTCGGCCGAATCGCCGGTCCGCTTCCTGGAGCAGCACGATGTCGGCGCCGATCTCCCCCAATATCTCGATAATCCGTTCGGGGCGGCGGCGACGATCCGAGGCGATCGCCTTGCGAATATTATAGCTTGCGACCAGCACCATGATGAAACGAACCGTGCCCCTTTCCAACGGTTCCCGCAATCATCTGACGAGTGCGGCAATGCTGCAACAGCGAACGCGTTTTTGGCGAACTGCCGGACTCATGTTGCGGCGCGAAAAGCCGCTGTGTAACTTGCCCTTAGTTGGTGGCGAAGCGCCGGCCTGCCGTATCATCAAGCTGTCACATTTGCCGGTCAGGGCCGGCTTGGAACGCAAAAATGGGGGTCCCCACAATGAAGAAGTTTCTCGTCGGCTGCGCGCTTTCGGCGCTGGCAGCCAGCAGCGCTTATGCACAGTCGACCGGCTCGCAGCAGTTCGACAACCAGGAAATCGTCATAACCGGTACGACGACCTCCAAGGGAGTCGACGGCGTGATCGCGCCGGATACTTCCAAGACCCGCCAGGTGCTGACGTCGCAGATCATCCAGCATCAAACTCCCGGCCAGACCATCGATGAGATCATCAACCTTGTTCCGGGCGTGAGCTTTCAGAACAATGACGGCTATGGGTCGGCTGGTGGTACGCTGTTCATCCGGGGCTTCGATGCCAGCCGTATCTCGCAAACCTTCGATGGTATCCCCCTCAACGATACCGGCAATTATGCGCTCTATTCGAACCAGCAGATCGACCCTGAACTGATCGATCAGGTGAATGTGAGCTTGGGTTCGACCGACATCGATAGCCCTACCGCATCGGCTACCGGCAGCACGGTCAACTATATTACCCGTACTCCCAGCGATGATTTTCATCTTCGCATTCAGGGATCGATGGGCGACTATCACATGTCCCGCTTCTTCGGCGTGGTCGACACGGGTGATCTAACCTCGATCGGAACGCGCGCTTGGTTCTCTGCAAGCAAGCAGGGTTATAACGTTCCATTCAACAACTTCGGCAAGATCGATAAGACGCAGTACAATGCGAAAATCTATCAGCCGATCGGCAGCAACGGCGACTTCATCTCGATCGCTGGTCACTATAATCGCAACCGCAACAATTTCTTCGGCTCGGTTCCGCTCCGCACGGATCTGACCCAATCGCCGATCAACTCTGCGCCACGCCTCGAAGGCTCGACGTCCGGCAATCGTTTTCCGCTTACCAAGGATGAACGTTATTACTTCATCCCGCCCTGCATCCGCGCACTTCCTGGTGCTGGGACGGCGCAGGTGGAAACGAGCAGCGTCAGTTCACTGACTCAGACAGCGGCCAATTGCGGCGCGCTTTTCGACTATCGCTACAACCCGTCGAATACGGGCAACATCCGCGTCAATTCGCGTTTCACGCTCGCGCCCGGCGTGGTGCTGACGGTTGATCCGAGCTTTCAATATACCAACGCCAATGGCGGCGGCACGATCGCCGCGAAGGAAGGCACCTTCAGCAATTCCGCGCATACGGTGAGCGGGTTGACCGGTTACTATGGCGGCTCGCTTTATGTCGGCCATGATCTGAACGGCGATGGCGACGCGCTCGACACGATCAATCTGCTCACGCCGAGCAATACCGTTACGCATCGTTATGGTGTGATCGCCAATTTGATCTGGCAGATCACGCCCAGCCAGACCTTCCGCGTCAATTATACGCTCGATTATGGTCATCACCGCCAGACGGGTGAGGCCGGCTATCTCAACATTTCCGGCTACGCCCAGGAAGTTTTCCCGATCCACAATCCGATCCTCGATGCCAATGGCAGAGCGCTTGAAAAGCGCGATCGGCTTTCGCTCGCCATCCTCAACCAGCTATCGGCTCAATATCGCGGGAAATTCGTGGACGATAAGCTGACGGTCGACGTCGGTCTGCGTGCGCCGTTCTTCCAGCGCAAACTGCACAATTTCTGCTTTACGACGGCCGCCAATGGCAATGTCGATTGCACCGACGAGAATGATACGGCGACTGCGGCCTATGCTGCCGCCAATCCCGGATATGCGCCGCCGCAGCGCGTGAATCGCAAATTCCATAAGCTGCTGCCCGCGGCGGGTGTGACCTATGAGATCACGCCGCTGGTCTCGGCTTACGGCAGTTATTCGCGCGGTCTGCAGGTTCCGGGCACTGATGATCTTTACAACGCCTTCTATCCGGGATCGCCCCAGCCGAAGGCGGAGACCAGCGACAATTTCGACGGTGGTCTGCGTATGCGCTCGGGCAAGATTCAAGCTCAGATCGCAGCCTGGTACACGATCTTCGAAAACCGCATCGAATCGTCATTCGATCCGGTCACGCAGCTTTCGACCTTCCAGAACTTGGGCACAGTCCATAAGTACGGACTCGACGGGAGCGTCTCGTACAAGGTGGCGAAGCCCCTTACCGTGTACGCGTTCGGATCGATCCTTCATTCCAAGATCCTGAAAAACGTGCAGCTCGGCGTCTGCCCTGCGGCCAGCGCCACCAGCCAGCTGACGACGACGCCGCCGCCGGCTGGTGTTCCGTGCAGCGCCGCCACGGCCGGTCAGCCGATCTATGCGCTGACCGCCGGCAAGTTTGAATCCGCCGCCTCCAAATATGAATTTGGCGGCCGGATTGAGGGCAATTTCGGACCGATAGAAATCGGCGGTCAGGTGAAGCGCACCGGGCCGCGTTTCATCAACGACCAAAACACGCCGGTTTATCAGTCCTATGTCACTGGCACCGGCGCTTCGGCCAAGACCGTCTACTATCAGGTCTATGGCGCCAAGACGCCTGCCTATACGATCGTCGATCTGGATGCGCGGATCTCGCTGGAGCCGTTGGTGCATAATGACCGCACCTACTTCCAGTTCAACGTGACCAACCTGTTCGACAAACTCTATGTTGGTGGTTTCGGCTCTTCCAGCTCGACGGTGTCGAATACGTCGGTCACCAACGTCCAAATTGGCGCGCCGCGTACCGTCAGCGGCACGCTGGTGGTTGCCTTCTAAAAGGCTCACCAGTAGCGGCAAAACGAACCCCGTCGCTCTAAGGAGCGGCGGGGTTTCGTATTCTGAACTAGGATAGTAGCCGCTATTACCTCTGTGACAATCAGGGCACGCGTTCGCCCGGGTCGGTGCCCCAAATGCCGGCCTGTTCGATATATCCGGTCTTCTCGCCGATCTGGATGCGGCAATATTGCCCGTCACATTTGGAAATGCGCCCGATCACGCCCGGCTCTGCCTGCCACAGCAGGTGGCCGTTCGGCCCGGGCTCGGACGTAATTGGGCGATATTGACCGGTCACCTCCGCGGTACGCCGCGCGGCGAGCAAGGTGGCGAGCATCCAGCCGGAACTTCCGTCCCGTTCCTGTACGCGCCGCCACGGCCCCACCACCTGCAACACGCGCACCGGCAGGTCGCGGCGCTTGTACAGCCACAGCGCGGGATAGGAGCGGTCGGGACCGGTGCGCATCAGTGCCTGGCCGGCGGCGATCGAGGCCCAATAGGGAAGGGGGCGTTCCTGCGCGACCGCGGGGGCGGCCATCGCACAGGCAAGGGTAAGAAATAGCGCGCGCCTCACAAACTCTCCGTCATTCCGCTTATGCGGGGGGGCTCCATAATTGCTGACATAGCGGAGAAAACCGCGCTGTTTAAAGAATATGGATTCCCGCCCGCCTGCGAACGACTTGAGCCGATCAGCTTCAGCGTGGATTGGCCTTGAGCCACTCCAGCACCTTGTCAGGCGTGCTCTCGACATAAGGGTCGTCGTCGGTTCCGGCATCGTTGATGCCGGGCTCCTCGAACCATGCGGTCACGACGCCATCGTCGATCACCGCTGCATAACGCCACGAACGCTGGCCGAAGCCGAGATGGTCCTTCTTGATCAGCATCCCCATCCGGCGGGTGAAATCGCCGGATCCGTCGGGGAGCAGCTTGACCTTGTCGAGGCCGAGATGCTTGCCCCACTGGTACATAACGAAGGCGTCGTTGACCGAGAGGCAATAGACTTCGTCGGCCCCCGCGCCGCGCAGCGCATCATATTCCCGCTCGAACGCGGGGCATTGTTCGGTCGAGCAGGTTGGGGTGAAGGCACCCGGCAGCGAGAAGAGGACGATACGGCCCTTGCCGAACAATTCGCTCGTCTGCCGATCCTGCCAGCGGAAAGGGTTGGGTCCCCCGACGCTCTCGTCCCGCACGCGGGTTTTTAACGTCACATCAGGAATCTCGCGGCCCAGCATGAAGGCACTCCTTGGATTGGTTTGGAGAGCCCGGATCTAGCGAAGTGTTGTTGATCGAAGAAACCGATCTTTTCGGTCTCTCTGATCGACGCGCTTACTGGATCGGGCCGTCCGCACGCCCTTGAACGAACTGATCCACATAGGGGTTGCCGCTGTCGTACAGCCGGTCGCGCGGGCCGATCCACACGATCTTACCCTGGTAGAGCATCGCGACGCGATGCGCGATTTTGCGCGCCGACGCCATGTCGTGCGTGATCGTGAGCGCGGTCACGCCCAGATCGTTGACCAAGCTGACAATCAGATCGTTGATCACGTCGGCGCGGATCGGATCGAGCCCGGTCGTGGGTTCGTCGAAGAAGATGATTTCCGGCCGTGGCGCGATCGCGCGCGCCAGCGCGACGCGCTTCTGCATTCCGCCCGACAATTCGCTCGGCCGCAGATTGAGCACGCGCCGATCCAGACCGACGCGTTCGAGATTCTCCTCGGCCACCGCGCGCATCCGCGCCACGTCGACCCGGCGACCTTGGGTCAGGCCAAACGTGACGTTGCGCCAGATCGGCAGCGAATCGAAAAGGGCCGAGCCTTGGAACAGCATGCCGAACCGGGCCCGCATTCTGTCCAAAGCGGCACCGCGCAGGCCAACCGCTTCCTCACCATCGACCAGGATCGATCCGCTATCCGGCTTGAGCAGGCCGAGGATGCATTTGAGCGTAACCGACTTGCCGCTCCCCGATTGGCCGATGATCGCCAGGCTCTCGCCGCGTTCGATCGCAAGATTCAGGCCATCGAGCACCACGTTGCCGGCGAAGGCCTTGCTGACGCCCACCATCAGGATCTTGGGTTCGTCGGCCATCAGCCGAACACCATTGCCGTGATCAGGAAATTGGACGCGAGGATCAGCATGAACGCGCCGACCACGGCGTTGCGGGTCGCGTTGCCGACGCCCGCCGCACCACCGGTCGTACGATAGCCGTGATAGCAACCCATCAGTGCGATGAAGAAACCGAACACGCCGGCCTTGACCATCGCCATCTCAAAGTCGTCGAAGCTCATATAGGTGCGCGTGACGGTCAGGTAGCTGACCGAATTGAAGTGCAGCTTCTGCACCGCGAGCAGCCAGCCGCCGAAGATCCCGATCGCATTGGCGGCGAACACCATGAGCGGCAAGGCGACCACCGCGGCGGCGAGCCGGGGCGCGATCAGATAACGATAAGAATCGGTGCGCAGCGTCGTGAGCGCGTCGAGCTGCTCGGTGACGCGCATCGTCCCGATCTCCGCCGCCATCGCAGAGGAGACGCGACCAGCCACCATCAGGCCAACCAGAACCGGTCCGAGCTCGCGCACCATCCCGATCACCACCACAGCGGGCACAGTCGACTGGGCCGAGAAGCGCGATCCGGCGGTATAGATCTGCTGCGCGAGCGCGGCGCCGGTGAAGATCGCGGTCAGGCCCACGACCGGCAGCGAGAACCATCCGATATGCGCGAGCTGTTCAAGGAAACGGGCCGGATAATAAGGCGGGAGCAGCGCGCGGCCGATCGTGCGCCCTGCGAACATCGCGACGCGGCCGACGCCAGCGAACATCGCCACGACAAGGCGACCGATCGTAGCGAAGGGCGCTAGCAGCGCCGCAGCGGGTTTGGTTGCCGACATCGTCTTGCCGCTGATAGCGGGGCAAGGCGGCGGCGGGCAACCCTAGACCTTGATCGCTTAAAGCTGAATCAGGCTCTAAGCCGTGCCCGCCCGTCGCTTTGTGCTGTCGCGAAGGTTTATTGCGCGAACTTCTGTGCCATTTCGGCGCGGCTGCGCTCGATCGCGGCCAGCGCGCGGGTGCGGTCCACCTCTGACAGGTCCTTGTCGCGGCGAATCTCTTCGCTCGCCTCGCGCAGCGCATCCTGCACCTGGCGTTGGATCGCAGCCCTGTCGAAGCAGCCGGCCGACAGGCGCGCAATCGCCGCCTGATCACTTTCGCCCGCGGGGGCCGGCGCAGCATGCTTGCACGATCGTTCAAGCTCTGCCCGAGCCTGCGCCACCGCATCACGGCTGATCGCGGCGAAATCGATGTTCGCAATCGCTCGGCGGGCGTCCTCGCCGGCCTGCTTGGCCGCATCGATCTGGACATTCCACGCCGCGCCGGTTGGGGCCACAGGAGGAACCGGCGGCGCTGGTGGAACCGGCGCTGCTGCTGCGGCGGCGAGATTGACCTCGAACCTCGCCGGAACAGCGACCGGCGCCGCAGGTGCAGCTGGGGGCGTTGGTTGCACGTTCGCTTGCCAGCTTGCGGCTTTGGTCGGGGCCGCAGCAGGAGCGTCGGCGTCGTCGCTCGCCGCCTCGGCCAGCTGCGGCTGCGCCACGGGGGCAGGTTTCAATAGGGGCTTGAGCGTTGCAGGCGCGATCCTGGATGGCGCGGCGATGCCACCCGATGCGGTCAGGCTGAGGCCTGTGCCGACAAGAATGGTGGCCAGCGCAGCGCCAGCAAGGTGGCGGGCACGGCTGCGGGTCGAATGCGCGATCATGGTGATTCTCCTCTTGAGTTCTGTCCCCGGACCCAGCGCGCAGGCGGCGGTCGCGGGCATTCCGGCACGCGCCGACTTGATCAGCGCGCGACCATAATCGGACCGGGATTCGGGCGAGCCGGCGAGCACGGTCGCATCGCACGCAAGTTCCTGGTCGGCGCGAAAGGCGCGATAGGCCCAGTGCGCGATCGGGTTGAACCAGTGGAGGGCCAGTATCGCTAGCGCCGCGCTATTGGCGATCAGATCGCCCCGGCGATGATGCGCGAGTTCGTGCTCGAGGGCCAGACGCTGCTCCGCGCCATCATAACGCCGCTCGAAATCCTCGGGCAGCAGGATGTGCCGGTGGAAGATGCCTGCGGCGAGCGGCCCCGAAACCACCGGGCTCAACCGCACCTGGATCTTGCCGCGCAGGAAACCTGGACCGGCATGTTCGAGCGCGATGCTCATGAAACGATGGTGGCGGCCCAGCTGCCAGGCGAGATAGGCCGCCGCCCCGATCAGCCACAAGGCCAGAGCGATCGTCAGCCAATCCATCGAAGGCTGAACCATGGTCGGCAGGGTAGGCGAAGGCGGCGACTGCGGAGCCGCCGCAGCAGCCACCAGCCGCGCTATGTCGAAATGGATCGGCATCGCGCGCACCGGCTGCGGTGCGATGTCCGGCAAGCGCGGCAGAATCATGCGCAACGCAGGAAGCAGCCACAGAAGGTAAGCGGCGTGGGCGCCGAAGCGTCGGGCAACGGGGCCGCGCAACGCCAGCACGACGAGCATGAGCAGGGTTGACGCGACGAGCGCCTCGATGGCCCAACCAATCATGATTTGAGGTCCTTCAGGAGCGTCTCAAGCTCGGCAATGTCCTGATCGGACAGGCCTTCACTGGCTGCAAGATGGGCCACCAGTGGTGCGGCCCTTCCGCCGAACAGACGGTTGGCGAGCCGGCGTGTCTCGCGCATCGCATAATCAGCACGCTCAACGGCGGGCCGGTAGAGATAGCGACGTCCATCCTCCTCATGGAGGAGCGCGCCCTTGGCGAGCAGGCGGCCGAGCATCGTTTTGACCGTACGCTCGCTCCAGTCGCGCTCGGCCGGAATACGTTCGGCAACCTCGGCGGCCGTGAGCGGTGCTTCCGCCCACAGAACCTCCATTACCGCATGCTCGCCTTCGCTGATTCGCTCTGCCACGTGATTCTCCGATTACGCCCGTAGTCTTATTGACTACATACGTAATCGTCAAGTGGCTCTCATGCGCGTTTCGAGGAGTCGATCGGACTCCGATATAGGCTCATGTGCGGATCAGGCCCTCCGCTGCACGACCGGGGGCGGCAGTGGGGAAAAGCGCTTTCGCAACCCGCTCCGGCGCCAGTCCGAAACTCTCCGCGGCCGCGCCTGCGATCACCGCATCCAGCCCGATCGTCGGCTTGAGATCACGCTCCTCATAGAGGTCGGCCTGGGACAGGCCCGGCCAGTCCGCCAGCACGCGCCCGCCTTTGACGGCGCCGCCGAACAGCATCGCCGCAGATGCGGTGCCATGGTCGGTGCCGCCCGTGCCGTTGGCCGCAGCGGTACGCCCGAATTCGGTCGCGACCAGAACCACCGTCTGCTCCCACAGAGGGCCGAGGCCGTCGCGCAGCGCCGCCAACATTGCGTCGAGTGCCTTCAACTGCGCGGTCAGGCGGCCTTGCTGGCCGGTATGCGTGTCCCAGCCGCCAGTCTCGAGCATCGCGATGCGGGGGCCGTCGGGTTTGGTAAGGAAGGTCGCGGCGAGCCTGCCCAAATCCTCGGGTTTCTGCCCCGAAGGCTGGCCCGCGGCCATGCCGCGCGCGTCGAGAGCGGCGTCCCAGAGCCCATGCAGTTGCTGATCGGCCTGGTACATCCGCCCAACGCGGGCGAGCAGATCGTCGGTCGGCTGGGGCAAGCTCGACGGCGCGAAGGAGGTGACGTCCGCCGCGCCCCGCAGCGCCGGCGGCACGGTCGGGGCGAAGGCGATCGCCTCGTCCTTGCTACGCGGCATCAGCGCGGTAAGCCGGTTCATCCAGCCGTCGCGTTGGGCATAAGGCGTGGTGCCGCCTGTCTCCAGCACGTTCTGCCCGTCGAAATGCGAGCGGTCGCGATAGGGCGAGGCGGTTGCGTGGACGAAAAGCGCCTGGCCCGCGGCGTACATTTTGCCCACCTCCGGCATCGCGGGATTGAGCGCGAAATGGCCGTCCAGCTTGATCGCGGTCGCGGGATCGATCGCCAGTTCGCGGCGCAGCCTCGCATAATCGGGATCGGCATAAGGGATGACTATATTGAGCCCGTCGGCGGCGCCGCGCTGGATGATGAACACGAAGCGCCGATCGCTCGGCACGCTCGCGAATGCGATCTGCGGGCCGACCAGGATCGCGCCCGCGCCGGCGGCGGCGAAGCGCAGGAAGGAGCGGCGGGGGAGGATCATTGTCATCTCCGCTGAAATTCGGGGCTGACCAGCAGCAGAGCGAGCGCGGTCGCTCCGCTTTCGGCCTGGGCGAGTGCGGTCGCGGTGGCGGGGGTCACCTGGCCCGGCAGCAATCGCGGTGCGAGCTGGCGCGCGTCCAGCTCATTTCCCGCGGAGGCAGCGAAGCGCTGCGCCAGTTCGACCCGCCGCATCAGCGCGTCGGGCGCGGCCCAACTCGCCGAAAGATCATCATAGCCGGCTGGAGAGCCCGGCCGCCAAACCGGTTGGCCGAGCTGCGTCAGCAAAGGCGCGGCATCCATCTTGCCGAGGTCGCGTCGACCGACCCCACGCAACGCCGACACGGTCCAGTCCCAAGGCGATTTGAACTTGCTCGGGCCGGGCTCCCACGTCTCCTGGGAGTCGATCATGGCGCGGTAGACCGCGGGCAGGTGACCGCGGCTCGACAGATAGGCCTGGCTCATCCGATCGACCAAAGCGGGCGGGGGATCATCCGCGACGAAATGGCGCGCGAGCTTGGTCGAGATATGTTTCGCAGTCGCCGGGGACAAAGCGAGGTCGCGCAGCACCGCACGCGCCTGCGCCTCGCCGGACTGGCCATATTGTTTGCCGATGATCGTGCGGTCGCCGGGCTCGTGGATGCCGGGACGGAACATGAAGGCGCCGACATCGACATTGTCCTGCGCCGCCATCGGCCCGAGGCCGCCGACGCTCCAGCCGGTCAGCGCGCGAGCGAATTCGACAACGTCCGCCTGATCATAGCCGGTGCGGACGCCGAGGGTGTGGAGTTCCATGATTTCGCGTGCGAGATTTTCGTTGAGGCCGATTTTTCGATCGGGGCGGCGCAGATTGGCGCGAAGGCCGAATGGGCTACTGGGGCCGACCGAGCGGAACTGGTCCAGATAGTAAAGCATCGCGGGATGCTGTTCGACCGCGACCAGCATATCCTCGAACTTGCCCATGACGTGTGGACGGATCGCGTTCAGTTCGTAGTCGGCGGCATAGATGCCGACCTGCGGCTTCTCGATCGAGAGCGCGAAATGGTTGGACCAGAAGCTCGCGAGCCGCTCGGCGAAGGGGGTTGGCGTGGTCAGCGCATTGGCGAGACGGGCGTTGATCGCGAGGCGGTAGGTGTCACGGACCTCGACGTTGAGCGCCTCGCGCCGTTGCTGGCGTTGCAGTTTGGCTTGCGCATCGTCCGCCATTGCGGGCGGTGTCGGAACTGGTGCGCCGGGTGGGGTGGGGGCGGCGCCCATGCGCTTGATGAGTTCGCCGACTTCCTCGAAATATTGGCGGGCGAAGGTGCCGGGGGCGGGGAGCGTGGTCAGCGCGGCGGGCTTGGGATCGAATGCCGTGATCTGATCGAGAAGCCAGCGTTTCGGGTCGGAGGGCGGGGATTCGTCGGGGCGTGCGCCGAGGCCGAAGCGGTTGAGCGCGATTGCCTGCGCCTGGGGATTGGGGAGCGACATACCAGCGTCCGTCCTTTCCCCCCTTCAACGCGCGAGACGCGAAAACCCGTTGAAAAACCTTGTTATTGCGGCGGTGGGTGCGGCGGCCCCTGGCGGAACGGCCCATCCTTGAGCGCTTCGGCCATCTTCTTGCGCTGATCCTGCGGCAAGGTCGACGCGAACTGGATCATGCGATGTTCGAGATTGGTGCGGAATACCATGTCGGTAGTGCGTGCCTGATCGAGCCGGGCGTTGATCGCATTGGCATCGAACTGCGGCTGGACGAACAGGCGCGCGGCCTCGGCGCGGGCGGCGCGGCCCTGCCGCAACGCGGGCATGGATTGCCGGATCGTGTCGTGGATATCCTCGCGCATAGCCTTCGCCTGCGGCTCGGGGAGGGATTGCGCGAGCCGCGCGCGCCAGCCGCCGCCGAAGCCCATGCCGCGGCCATGCGTCCAATGCCACACGCTGCCGCCGATCAGGCCGAGCAGGAATATGTTCACGACCAGGCTTGCGACCAGCAGGACGAGGACCCAGCGTTTCACTGCGCATTCTCCTCGGTCGAATAATCCAGAGCGGGAACGTCCTGGCTGTAGAGCTGGACATTCGCGCTGACCGGTTCGAGCGCGGCGGTCGCGGCCGAGCCGGCGAGCATCCCGCTCGCGCCGGCAAGCGCAAGTCCCAATGTCGTCCACCACAATCTGGCGCGACCGGTGAGGCGGCGTTTGGTGGGTGCGCCTTCGATCACCATCGTGCGCAAGGTGCGCGAGGGTTCGGCGACCTTGTGGGCGAACAGGAGCGCGTCGATCGAGTCCGCGTCGGCGAGCAAGGCGCGGGCGCGCGGATCGGAGCGTGCGAAGGCTTCCGCGGCGTCGCGCTCATCTTCGGGCCAGCGGTTGGGCGTCGCGCCATAAGCGGCGACCAAGTCTTCGAAGCGGTTCAGGTCCATGTCAGTCATCGGTACCCTCCAGCCGCGCCTTCAACGCGCGGCGGCCCCTTGCCAAAAGGCTTTCCAAGGCATCGACGCCGATCCCCATCAGCGCCGCCGCCTCCCGATTGGGAAGCTCCTGATAATATGTAAGCACAATCGCCTCGCGCTGGCGCGGGGCGAGATCGGCGAGCGCGCGTCCGACCGCATCGCTCTGTTGCTCCGCCGAGATCGCCGCGTCCGCGAGCGGTTGCGGATCGGGCGCATCCCATGTTTCCGGCAGCGCCACCTCGCGCCGCCTGCGCAGGCGATCGGTGCACAGGTTGAAGGCGACGCGGTGCATCCAGGTATCGAACTTCGCGGCACCCGGACGCCATGCGGACGCGCTCTTCCAGACGCGCAGGAAGACTTCCTGCACGACGTCCTCCGCCTCGGTCCGGTCGTTCAGCAGGCGCTGCGCGAGCGCGGTCATGCGCGGCAGCTTGCGCGCGACCAGCGCTTCCGCCGCATGCACGTCGCCCTCGCCGACCCGTCGGACAAGATCGCCGTCGGGATCCTCGGAATTCAATCAGGATGCCTCCGCAGGTCATGACATGGCACGCCGGATCATTGCTCCGGTGCGTTCGGCCCACGCATAGCCTGTCGTTCGTCGGCCGTCAGCACGCCATCGTGGTTGGCGTCCATCCGGGCGAAGCGGCGGGCGAGGATGGCGTTGACCTCGGCTGTGTCGAGGAAGCCATCCTGGTTGGCGTCGAAGCGGTCGAACATGCGCGAGCCGCGGCCCGCATCCTGTCCGGCGGCCGGCGGGCTGGCCGGGCTGGCGCTATCGGCGCCGGGGCGGCCGCCCATCATGCCGGCGCGGGCGGCGAATTCGTCCTTGCTGATCTTGCCGTCATGGTTGGCGTCGAGCGCCATCATCCGATCGCGTGCCCTGGTGGCCCAGGCATCGAAGGAGACGCCGTCGGCCGCGCCAGCGGCAGGGGCGGGCGGGGCCGGGGGCTGGGCGAGCGAGGCGGTGGCGAGGCCGAGCAGCAGGGCGGCGAGGGGAAGCTTGGTCATGATGACTCCGTTTGCGAACTCTTCTGTCCGCTTGAACGGAGTATCGGCGGTTTCCCGTCGCTGCCTGTGGGTTGGGGGTTCTGGATTGCCGCGCCGCTTCGCGGCTCGCAATGACGACGGACTAGTTCCCGTCATTGCGAGCGTAGCGAAGCAATCCAGGCCCGAACGGGCTTTTGCTCAGGCGAGCTTGAGGCCCTCCTTGTTCATCGCGGCGGTGAGGGCCTTGTTCTTTTCGGGGGTGAGCTTGGCCTTGAGCTGCGGGAAGAGCGTGTCTTCCTCCTCGCGCATATGCTTTTCGAGGTCGGCGCGGAATTGGCGGACCTTGCCGATCCAGGCGGGCGAATCCTTGGGCATCACGCTCAGATCGTAGAGATATTGCTTCACATAGCCGTGATCATTGTTGAGATGATCGGCGGATTCGGCGTCGCCGGCGTCGCGCATCGCGGGGTAGACCGCATTTTCCTCTTCCATCGCATGCTTGGACAGCATGTGCTTGAGGTTCATGAGCAGGGTCGCGCGCTTTGTGGTGTTCTTTTCGGTGGTCGCCTCGATTGCGTCGAACACCTTGAGCGTGAGCTGATGTTCGGCCTTGAGCGCTTCGTCCCAATCGCCCGAGAGCATGGTCGGCGCCTGGACGGCGAACTTGCGCGCGACATTGGCGGCGAGGCCGACGGCGAGGCCGGCGGCGCCGGCTGCGAGCAGGGCACCGGTGCTGTTGCCGCTCAGTTCGCTGCGGGTCGGCTTCTTGCGGGCACGCGAGGAGGAAGAGGACGAGGAGGCGGAGCGGCCGGAGCCGTTCGTGCTGCTCTTTTCGAACCGGCCGTCTTCGTCGCGCGCCTCGGCGCGGGCATTGGCCGAGCGCTTGGCGCTGGTCGAGTTGCGGGTACGCGTCGCGGTTGTGGTGGCCATCGATCCTACTCCGTTATTAGGGCGCGGAAGCCATGCGCCAGATCGGAGCGTTCAACGCCTAAAGCGGCGAAAGTTCTCATTTTCCTCGCAATTCATCGAGCCAGGGGCTCGCCACACCGTCCGACGGGGCGCGCCAATCCCCGCGCGGGGACAAGGACGCCGCGGCCGAGACCTTGGGACCGTTGGGAACAGCCGAGCGCTTGAACTGGCTGATCTGGAAGAAGCGATAGAGGAAGACTTCGAGCCATTTCCTGATCGTTTCGAGATCATAAGAATTGCGCGCGTCGGCGGGGAAATCGAGCGGCCATTCGCCGGCATCGGCATCCTTCCAGGCATGGCAGGCGAGGAAGGCTATCTTCGACGGGGCGAGGCCGTGGCGCACGGTATAATGGAGGAAGAAATCGTGCAGCTCGTACGGGCCGATCTTCGATTGCGTGCTCTGGATCGCGCCCGAGGCATCGGCGGGAACCAGCTCCGGCGAGATTTCGGTGCCGAGGATATCGGTGAGGATGCGGTTGGTGTCGCCTTCGAACTGGCCGGTCTTGACCGCCCAGCGGATCAGGAACTGGATCAACGTCTTGGGCACGCCGACATTGACCGCATAATGGCTCATCTGATCGCCGACGCCATAGGTGCACCAGCCGAGCGCCATCTCGCTCAGATCGCCGGTGCCGACGACGAAGCCATCATGCTGATTGGCGAGGCGGAAGAGATAATCGGTGCGCAGGCCCGCCTGCACATTTTCGAAGGTGACGTCATAGACTTTCTCACCCCGGGCGAAGGGATGATCCATATCCTTGAGCATCTGGGTTGCGGCGGGGCGGATATCGATTTCCGCGCCGGTGACGCCGAGCGCCTTCATCAGCGCCCAGGCATTGCTTTTGGTGGTTTCGCCGGTGGCGAAGCCGGGCATGGTGTAGCCGAGGATCGCCGAGCGCGGTTTGCCCAACCGATCGCACGCCTTGGCGGCGACGATCAAAGCATGGGTGGAATCGAGTCCGCCCGAAATGCCGATGATGAGATGTTCGGCGCCGGTGGCGGCCATGCGTTTGGCGAGGCCCTCCACCTGAATATTGAAGGCTTCGTAGCAATCCTCATCCAGCATATCCGGATCGGCGGGCACGAACGGGAAGCGCGCGACGGCACGGCGGAGGCCGATATCGGCGAAATCGGGCTGATGATCGAAGGTGATGCGGCGGAAGCGCGTTTCGGGATGGCCGAAGGCGCGGGCATTATCGTTGAACGTGCCGAAGCGCATCCGCGCCTGGCGCAGGCGGCCGACATCGACATCGGCGAAGATCAGTTCGGGTTCATGATCGAACCGGCCCGAGCGCGCGATCTGATAACCGAGCTCGTGGATCATCGCCTGGCCATCCCATGCGAGATCGGTGGTGCTCTCGCCCGGCCCTGACGCCGAATAGACATAGGCCGCGCAGGCGCGCGCGGATTGCGACGCGCCGTAGAGATCGCGCTCGCGTTCCTTGCCGACGACGATGTTGGAGGCGGACAGATTGGTGAGGATCAACGCCCCCGCGAGCGCGCCGATGGAGGAGGGCGGGATCGGCGCCCAATAATCCTCACAAATCTCGACATGGAAGATGAAGTCGGGAAGATCGGTTGCGGCGAAGATGAGATCCGGCCCGAACGGCACATCCGCGCCGCCGAGCGCGATGCCGAGCCCTTTCAGCCCGGCGCCGGGCGCGAACCAGCGCTTCTCATAATATTCGCGATAATTGGGCAGATAGGATTTGGGCACAACGCCCAGGATCCGCCCGCGCGCGATGACCACGGCGCAGTTATAGAGCCGGCCGTTGCGCCGGAGCGCCGCGCCGACGAGCAGGACGGGCTTCAGCTTCGCGCTGGCCGCGACCAAAGCCGCCAGCTCCGCCTCGACCCGATCGAGCAGGGCATCCTGCAGATGCAGATCGTCGATCGCGTAGGAATTGAGGCAGAGTTCGGGATAGACGACCAGATCGGCGCCCGCGGCATCGGCCTGTTTCGCCAGATCGAGGACAGAGGCCGCATTGGCCGCGACATCCCCCGCGCTCGCCGCCGGCGTGGCCGCCGCGACGCGGACCAGCCCATGGGCGTGGATCGAAAGGAAGCGATCGGTCATGCGGCGCGGTATCCCAGATGCCGGCGTGGCAGATATGCAACGCAGCTAGAAAGTTGAAGGGGCCGGGTCAATCGCGCGTCCAACACCGGCCAAACACCCCCAAAAAGCGCCAAAAAACAAAAAAACATCAAAAACAAACTTAATGATTGCCGAGAGGGCAGAGCAGTTTTCATGTGGAACATAGCATGAACATTGGTGGATTGTCAAGGCAGGAGAAACTAGCCACCCCCTTACGCGTCACATGGCAGCGTTTCGACCGGGTCAGGCGTAGCAGCTTTGTGCCGCAAGTGTTTGCCACCACGGCGGTCGTCGTATGCCCGGAAGTGGAGATCATTTGGACCCGAATTGCGAGTATCAGCTCGCCGCTTCTACCGGATACTTGGCATCGCGATACCAATGCCCCGATCGAAAACATCTTTGTTCCAGCGCGAGGCTGAGGCGACATGTTTGCGCGGTCTCGCTGCGAATACCTGACATTGCTTCCTGGGCGCGTACAAAAGCTACGCGGCCGTCATCATTCACCTCAGATACGAGGTGGTCACCAATCACCTGCAGAAAAACCGAAAAAGGGTCCATATGCGCCGTTGGGATGCGGACATTCCCCAGCAAACCTTTAACCAGATCATCACCGTCGCCGATCGCGTCAAATTGTCGATGATGAGCGGAGTTTATGTGGTCGACGTACGCAGCCATAGACGAAATCTGGCAATGAAAGATTGGATGCGCCGGACGCTCGTCGTCGAAGTCATAATGCACACCATAGACATGCTTCAGCTTCTTATCGGCAATTTCCCGGAAATACCCGACGCGCGTTGCAAACCCATTCGCGCGCAGATCGTCCCGCGTCGAATTGTCCGCAAAGAGAATGTTTCCCGTCACCGTGACAAAAATCGACGCCGATGAATGAGACGCCTTCTCCTTTACGCGGAAGGAGACCGGTTTGACGGTCACTTCGATGTCGTTGCCGTTCGGTTGAGTCACGAAAATGTCTGCAGCCTGCTTCGGGCGCGCATCTCCTCCCATCTTCACGAGTTCGGCGTAGAAGGATTCCCATGCCAGCCGCACCCGCGCCTCGATCATCGGTATGAGCTTGGCTGCGGCCATGTCAGCTGCCCAGCATCGGAGCCGTTTCGTCATAGAAGACGCGCTCAACACGGTTCAAATCCGCGCCGACCGGGATCCATCCGCTGGTCCCGACAGAGCAGTCGCTGCGTTCGCAAACAACCGCGCGCGTGAAGGGGCAACGGTAGCCACCCAGCTCGCCCGCGCAGCGCGGGCAGTTGAACCGCTGCAGGGGATCGCCGCCTATCCTTTCTTCAATCAGCGCCCGGCGAAAGGATGCGATGTGACCCGTATATTCGATAGCGGAGGATTCGGCCCAGGTGTCGACCAGGTCATCGATCTTCCTACGCCAATAATAGGATCCCAGCTCGGCGAACGGCCCGTCATATTTCGCCTCTGATAGTATTGGCTCTAAGCGGGGAAACTGGTCCTCGTTACACGCGAAATAGGCGCAGGTTGTCTGCGCATCGACGATCGGGCCGGGGAATTTAAGGATAGAATTGAAAAGGAGATGGCCGAGCACGTAGGCAGACAGCGGAAGCCGGCTCCCTTCCGTTTGCACAAGTTCCAAGAGGTTGGAATTGGTGCCCACTTGCGGCGTATAAAGCGAAAAGGCCGAGACAGCTGATGGCTCGTTGAGAAGTTCGGCGAGCATGTTCGCTGGGCTTAGCGCCTTCAGCAGCGTGGGCGTCTCTTCGAGACGGTGCAAGATCCCCGCGAATCCGGCATATATTGCCGCGATCTGTGGCGCGGCCAGTTTCGCGGTCGATGAGAAGCGAAACTCGAACAGGCTCGGTTCAGTCGGCATGTTCTTGCGATTGCCGCGCGAATAATCACCGACCGGAATGGCAAGCCGCTGGCACCAAGCTACGACGCTGGTTCCGAAGAAGCCCGAGGCGCCCTTGGTCAGGTCATAATCGGTGACGACAAGCGTTGCACCGTTATCGATAAGTTTATCGAAGGCAACGAGGACCTCGCCGCTGGGCGGAAGCCAAGGTTCCACGTTGCAATCGATCCCCTTCAGCGAAGTCTTCACCTCCTCGCACAGGAAGTTGAGTTGTTCGCTATCGTCATCGATCAGGATGATCCGGCCAACCTTAAATTTCAGCCCCCCCATTTTTTACGCCCCGCCTAGTTTTCTACGATCGGAAACTGAACTTCGACACATGTCACGAAGCCTGGCGGCGGCGCCGTCAGTTGGGCACTTCCCCCGAAGGCAGCAGCGCCTCTGCGCACGAGAGCGAGGCCAAGGCCCATGCCGGACCCAAGCGGATCTGACCGCGATTCCGTGGTCGTGAAGAGTGGATCGAAAATGAATTCCCGAACCGGCGTCGGAATGCCAACGCCCGTATCGGACACTTGAAGATAATGCTTGCCGCCGTCATTCCAGGCGCGAAGGGCAATCGTGCGGTTCTTCGCGTCGGTCGAGGCCGTGACGGCCTTTAGCGCATTGGTCAGAAGGTTCTGGGCGATGCCGTTATAGAGCGACACGGGCACCAAGGGCGCATACAAATCGTCCTCTACGCCAATCTCGATCTCAATTTTTCGATCCTTGGCATAGTCTACGAAAAGTTTTTTTACCTGCGTGAGCCTCGGCTTGACCGTATATGGCTTAGTGGGAATTCCCCTCGCTCCGCGGATATATAGCTCAGAATAGGAGACAAAGGACTCCAGTTTGGCGATATGCTTGCTGAAGCGCTTGGCATTTTCAGCGAAGACAGGGTTTGTCTCGGCTAGCTCCTTCAACTCTTCTTCGGCCTCGCGAAGCTCCGCAATCGCAGTTCCGAACTCATGAGTCATGAATCCGCCGATCACGCCCAGTAGACTCATGACCTCAAGCTGCTGCTCGCGTTCCTTGCTGCCCGCCTCCTGCCTCTCAACGCGCTCTTGGCTCTCCGAGAGCATCGCGATGATCCGATTGCGCTGCTCGGCGCCCAGCGACTTGTCGCCCTCGATCTCAGCGATCGCGCTGGCGGTTTTCTTGCGTGCCTCCTCCAATTGCTGCCGAGCCTTCTCGGCATCGGCCTCCTGCTGCAATTGCCTATCCGCGACTGCGATCATTTCGACGGCGCCGCGAACCACATCGACCAGCTGGGTGAAGGCCAAGTTTGCGACGAAGCCTTCACGGTCGGCAGCCGCGACCAGGCCGGTATCGCTTTTGCTTCGAGTGCGGCGGCCGCGCACTTCGACCGCGCCGATCAACTGCGCCGATTCCGGGAGTCGCAGCATCCAGTTCGTCTTAGGCGAGCCAGCCACTTCCTTCGACATTGGAAAATGTTTTTTCGTGATCGTCGACTGTGGATGCCGCTCATTTCGAGCCGCGTCGCGCACAAGCGACAACCAGTCGTCACCTTCTTCGCCCTCGCCGTAGGGCTGAACCTGGAAGCCCCGATCGAAAGCCTTCACGCCGCTGTTGTCGCGGACCCAGCGATAAGCTGCACGGCCATCGACCGGCGCGTCGGCGAAGGTGCCAGGACGGCGAGGAAAAAACCGGATATCAGCCTTGAGTGGTCCGATCTGGTTGAGATATTCGTCGTTCACCTGAAGATAGGGCTCGCGTTGGTTGGCGCGGTAAATCTGAATGCTCAGCCGCTGGGCGTTTAGCGACACCTTGGCCTGCAAGACAAATTTGGACAGCAACGCCTCCGAAAGGTCGAGTTCCTCGTCGTAATAGGAGGTGCGCAAAACAAACCCAGGATCGGTCTTTGCGCCCGCAGCTTGCCTGTTACGTGCGGTGAGGAGTGACCGTACCGCTGTGACGACGCCAATGCTTCCCGTTTGAACCTTTTTCCAGTCGATATAATAAGCGTTTTCACGCAGTTCCGTGACGGTGAGGGTCGTACCAGTTGGCGTGTCGTCGCTGACGCGGGTTAAAGTGTAAGGCACGCTGATCTTGCCCAGATCTTCGCCTTCGTCGAAATCCTCCCAGTCGAAACGAGCTTGAAGTCGTGTCTTGTGTCGTCGCTTCGTGTCATAAGCGACAGAGTCCAGTTCCAGCAACTTGCCGAGGAAGCGGACGGCGAACCGGCCAATTCCCTTTTCACCGGTGATTTCACGTCCGAATGTCGGTGACGTATCTTTGCGTGCCTTTGAACTCGTCCCAATTCGCATCCACGCGTTCACGAAGACATCGCGGGTCATGCCGGTGCCGTCGTCGATGACGGCAATCTTTTCGTCTTCGGTAGCGATTTCGCAGGTCGTGGCATCTGCGTCGTAAGCGTTTTTAATCAGCTCCAGTAGTGCGACTTCAGGTTGCCTGACCAAGCGTTCGCCCAGTTCGCGAAGGATTCGACTCTCGATTGAGAAAGGTATTTTCCCCGTTTCAAGAATCTTCGTTGCGGTCATCTGTTCGCCAATAGCGCGTTGAGCTGGTTAATTTCAATTTTTCGCAGCCCATTCGCATGTGCGACGATGCGATCGCGGATGTCGATCCGAGTTAGGTCTGAAATTGTTTCCTGGATTTCATCCGGCCGAACCCCGAAAATACCCGCGACACCTCCGACAGCGCGTGCCTTTGCGCTATTCGCACATATTTTGGGGGCTGGGCCCTTGAAGCTTGTCGCAGCAAGCAATTCGGGAGGCGCCGGCATTTTGAACTGCCACCAGACCGGGCGCTGCATGCAGGTTGCCGTATCGTACATCGTCTCGGGAATGGCTTCGAGATAGGCCAGCAGGGCGGGGCTCGGTTGCCTTTCGACGTTTAGTAACCAGCAGCGCTGACCCGAATTTCGGAAGAACCGGTCGAAAGCCTCGTCATCAAGATCGCGTAGTCCCGCCGGGGCATGGCGCAAGCTGGTCACGCATCGCACGACGTCCTCGCCGACAGCCAGGCCGAGTCTGGCCCGCTCCGCCTCGGTCAGCGTGAAAACTTGCTGCGTTCCCGGACTCAAACCGCGACTGGCTCGCGCGCGGTCACCCATGCCGGGCGTTCTCTCATATGGTATGTGTCCGGTCGCAGAGCCACTTTCCGACATCAGCTGCTCAAATCCGCCGTTTCCGTCAGCGGAAAAGAACCGCCAACGACCGCGCCGGGACCGTTTATCAACGATCGTTATCGACGAGGTGGTCAGGACGTCGCCGAAGGCAGCATCGGCGACGCGATAAACATCAACATCCCATTCATTAGCCTTGATGAACGTTCGAAGATTTTCCGCTGACGGGCGAGACACCCATTCGTAGGGGATCACGATGGCGCACAGCCCGTCCTCTGCGACGCTCAACAGCGAAAGAAGGAAGAAATACTGCCAAGCGTTGGCAAGCCCCGAAATTGAGACTCCCGAGCGCTGCTCGAGTTTGCGCGCGACCTTCAGGCGCCAGCCTACCGGTAGATCCTGATTCCTCACAAATGGCGGATTGCCGATAGCGAGGTCGGCATGGGTTACCGTTTCCGAAAAGGCGCACTGGTGGGCGATAACGGCGTTCGCGGGTAGCTCATCGGGAGGGCAGCGCGTCCAATCGATCTCATATCCGATGTATCGATCATATTGACCCGCCCGGGCAAATCGCCCGTCGCCGGCGCCGAAGTCCACAACGGTTCCGATATACGGCCGGCGACGCATGACTTCATGCCAGGTTGCTTCGACGAGACCAGGGGGCGTGTCGACCTGGCAGCGGTCGAGGTAAAGCGACAGATTTTCGCCACGCCAATCGGCGCTTATGTGCATGGCATCATTTTGGCTTGCGAGCGCATCTGCAGCCCCCAGGACGCCACTCGTCTCGCCGCGATCCTCAGCGGGGAGCCTATATCGGCCATTTTTCATCCGCGAAACTGGCATCTTTTGGTTCCTGGCGGCGCGCAAGTCTAAGCGAATGACGCTAACCACTGATGACCAATTTTATGCGCATAGACAACATAAAAAATACGCATAAATTGGGGTCCAATGACAGGTGATTCGATCAGGGTCGGTAAGGAACTGCGACGTCGGATGCGCGAGGAGGGGTTTCGTCAGTCCGAGATTGCCAAGCAGTGTGGAGTGTCTCAGCCGCGCGTTTCGCGCGTTCTTGCCGGAGATTTCACGGTGAGATCCGAACTGGCAGACGAGCTATGCCGCCGCTTCGGCGTCGAGCCGCTTGACGAGGCCACGGAGAAAGCGGATCGAGCTTTCACTTCGGTGGAGTTGTCTTTGCGCACCCTTTGGGATGGTACGGAGGGTGGTGCGAGGAGAATAAACCGCCTCATTTCGGCGGTGAAGGTCGTAAAGGCGCAGACCTCCAAGGCGGGTTAAGCCGCCGAACGGAGCGTCCGGCTCGGATCTACAACTTGCGCTGCGCCCGAGCAGCGTAGAGGTTAGCCGAGTGGTTCACATCTATGTCGGCATCACGGACAGAAGTTGGTTCGACACGCTCTCCGTCGAGCGGCCGGACGAGGTCAATTTCTGGCAGCCAAGCGGACATCGCAATTTCCGAGCGATTTCGGTGGGCGAACTTTTCCTGTTCAAGCTCCACGCCCCCGAGGATTTCATCGTCGGCGGCGGCGTATTCAGCCATTCTTCCAATATCCCGCTCTCAATCGCGTGGGACGCATTTGAGGTCAGGAATGGAGTGCATTCACTAGCTGAGATGCGTCTGAGAATAGCCAAATACCGGCGTGATGATGCCCTATTGGACGGACGGGAAGACCCCGTCATCGGCTGCCGTGTGCTGACGTGCCCGTTTTTCTGGCCGCGCGAAGGGTGGCTCCCCGTTCCACAAAATTTTGCCCCAAGCGTCGTGACCGGCAAGCGATACTCCACCAATGATGTCGAGGGCCGGTACCTCTGGGACGCCATTCGGGATCGCGGCGCGGTAAAATCACCAGGCCTTGCCCTTGGAGATCGGTTTGGCGGCCCGCAAGAAATACGTCCGCGGCTCGGGCAAGGGGCGTTCCGCCTCGCGGTGACCGATGCCTATGAACGGCGGTGTGCCGTGTCGGGGGAAAGGACGCTACCGATTCTAGACGCGGCTCATATCCGCGGATTTGGAGAGGGGGGCGAACATCGCCTTGGCAACGGCCTTCTCCTCAGAACCGATATCCATCGATTGTTCGATCTCGGTTATGTCACTGTGTCAGCAGATCATCGATTTGAAGTCAGCCATCGTTTGAAGGCCGATTTCGACAACGGGAGGCATTATTACGACCTCCATGGAACCGCGCTACGTGCGCCGCTTCCCCAATATGACCGGCCCGCAACCGAAGAGCTCGCCTGGCATCGCGAGAACCGATATTTGGGCTGAAGAACGAGGAGAGTATCAGGGCTGCCTTGTTGCAGCCGCTCAATCAGCAAAGTGTCCCCAAAAATTCCAGGACAATCATTCTATTCAAGGCCGGCAGGCACAGCTCAGTGACCCCCTCCAGCGCCTTTCGCGGAGCAGTGGAGATAGGCTTTCTGCACGAAGCCGGGCAGTTCGCCCCGACCTTGCATTTCCAACAGTTTCTCGAGCGTCGCCGATTTTTCCTCCGGTCGGGCGATGCGCATCGACCGATAGGCATTCAGCGCGCCCTCGACCCCCGCTAGCTGCTGCGCGCCGGGATCGTTCGACTTTCCGGGATTCTCAATGATGAAAGCGGCCATGGCGAGCATGTATTGGACGACGATCTGAGGGGTGTGCGCATAGTCATTTTTGGGCGCGCCGCCGAGCGGGTCCAGACACGCGTTTACCGACACATCCGGCGCATCCGTCAGCCACTGGAGCGCCCATTCCCGATCATGCTGCAGGCTTGGATCCAGCGGCGCGCGTTCGAGGTTTTGTTCGATGGCGACGAAGCGCCGCCGATCATCAGGCGAGGAATGGGCGTTCGTTTGGGCAGAGGCTGTCGTCGCGCAGACGAGAAGCGCGAGCAGCATGGCGGGAAGGGTGGCTGTTCTCATCCGGAAGGTCTGGATTATGGCGCGAGTTTCCGCAACTGGGGGCGGGAGCGCTCGGCCATGGCGACGAGGCGCGGTCGACGTTTCGCGGTTGCGCCAGAGCGATATCGAATATTAGGATCGGCGCTGAAACGCGATATGGATCCGGGGCTTACGCGGCTCCGCGGGAGCGTCACTTTGGGGGAAACGCATGAAAGGGTTTGCAATTGTAACGGCCGGCTTGATTGCCGCGAGCGTCTCCGGTTCGGCTCAGGCCGAGACCTCGACCTTCGGCCAGTTTTGGCAGCGCAGCCCGGAGCGGCTGTTCGGTTACCTGAACGAAGATAGCGGATCGCAGAAGAAGGCGTCGATCTATACGGTGAGCCCTATCCCTGTTTATTACGTCTCATCGGTGGACGGCCTGCCTGGCGATCTGACGGGCGCTCAAGAGGCGCATTTGACGGTCGATCTTGTCTCCAATTTGGGCACGACGGGATCGGGAAACAGCCGGCAGCAATTGTTCGACACGGCAGTGGCGGGCACGATCACGATCACCCGGGACAGTGCCGCGGCGGAAGGAATGGGGAGCCGCACGAACCTGCTGACGATCGGCGTCACCAATGCCGAGCTCGATGCTTTCCAGAACAACAACGCATTCACGTTGAAGGCTCTCAGCAGTGGGGGGATCAGCTACTCGTCCGACTTCCTGGATTTCAGCACTGTGCTTGCCAAAGATTTTTCGCTGTCGTTCACGGGCGCCAGTCCGACGTTCAATGCGACAATCGGCGAATCCAGCCGAAGCATGCGCTTTGCCGGCACCGGTACCTTCGCTGCGGGCCCGGGCCCCTACGTGCTGCCGGTTCCCGAAGCGGCGAGTTGGTGCATGATGGTGGTGGGCTTTGGCGCAGTTGGCGGTGCGATGCGCAGCCGGCGCAGGGCTGTTTTCAGCCTGAGCTGAGCCGGTTCGGGACGGGGGCACATTAGGCCCGGATTGCCCGAACGCTGAGCCAGTGGTCGCCGGGTCTTCCGGTATAATGACGTATCTCGCTGACGCGCCAGCCGGCGTCGGAAACGGCGGATCGCAAAGCGGGCTCGCGCCAATAGGTTTCGACATAGTGACGGGGCTGGTCGGCGCGGCCGTGGGTGGACATTTCCTCGCCATCGCCGTCCCTGACCGACAAATGGAGCGGGCCGGCTTGCCGGGTCGCGCTGGCAAGCCTGGCGACGACCGTGCCGAAATCTTGGCGCGCGACATGGATCAGGGAGGCGCAGGCCCAGATGCCGTCATAGAGGGTAAAGGGATCGTGCGGATCGGTAAGGTCGTCGGTGAGCGGATCGAGCAGGTCCGCCTCAAGGCCGTTCGCGCGAAGCAGATCGACGAAGCCCTTCGAGACGTCGGTGGGGCGAAGCTTTATGCCGCGCTTTTCGAACTCAAGCGCATCGCGCCCGCCGCCGCTGCCGATCTCCAGCACCCGGCCCGTTCCGCGCAGCCGGGCGACGAACGCATCCATCTCCTGCGCGACCCATAAGGGGGTTATCGCGGCTTCGGCGGCATATTCCGCCGCGGTGGCGTCATAGGCTTTTACGGTGTCCTGGTTGGTGGTCATTCCACGCAAATGCCGCAAGTGAGGGGGTGGAGGGGGTAACGCATATTGGGCCCATTTGCGCCCGGCATGGGCAGCACCAGCCTATCGGCGGCTTACATGCTCGACCCCGAAGGACGGGTAGGCAAGTTACCAAACAATCAGCGTGTGCACCTGATCGCGAGGTGACGGATTAGAAAAGCAAGTGGGACGGGGCGACCAGGCGGCCGATTGCAGCACAAGCATCGGCAATGGGGGATCGGCTGGGGATGTGATAGGCAAGCGCTTCATGGCCTTGAAACGAAACAATGTCCGAGTCTCGGGCCAGGGCGATCGCGCGATGATGTTCGCGCATGGCTTTGGCTGCGATCAGCATATGTGGCGTGATGTCGCCCAAGGCTTCGAAGTCGACTTCAAGGTCATCCTGTTCGATCATGTCGGGGCCGGCGGCTCGGACCTCGCAGCATATGACTCGACCAAATATGGCTCCCTCGGTGGCTATGCGGACGATGTCATCGAAATCGCCCGGGAGCTTGATCTGCGGGACGCGATATTCGTCGGCCATTCGGTCAGCGCGATGATCGGCGCGCTTGCGGTTCTCAAGGCGCCGGATCTCTTTTCGGACCTTGTGATGGTTGGCCCGTCGCCGCGCTATATCGACGACGGCGACTATGTCGGGGGCTTCACTTCGGGTCAGGTCGGGGAATTGTTGCAATTCCTTGCCGACAACCATCTCGGATGGTCGGCGGCTATGGCACCTGCGATCATGGGAAATGCCGATCGCCCGGAGCTGGGCGAAAAACTGACCGAAAGCTTCTGTGCGACCGATCCGAAGATCGCCGCCGAGTTCGCCCGCGTGACGTTTTTCTCGGACAATCGGGCAGACCTGTCCCGCGTCGAAGCCCGCACGCTCGTTCTCCAGTGCCGAGATGACATCATCGCGCCGCAATGCGTCGGCGAATGGGTCCACGCTCAGCTTCCCAACAGCGAATATGTACTGCTGGATGCGACCGGTCATTGCCCCAATCTCAGTGCGCCTGCGGAAGTGACGGCGGCGATCCGTGCCTTTGTCTGACCTTCCCGTCGAGGATTTGGCCGATCTCTATGAGAACGCACCCTGCGGCTATGTGTCGATCGCGCCCGACGGCCGGATAGCGAAGGTCAATCGCACGCTGGCCGAATGGGTCGGGCGGGCGGAGGAAGACCTTGTCGCCAGCCCCTTCAACAATCTTCTCAGCTTCGGTGGCAAGATCGCGGTCGAAACACATCTGGCACCGATGCTGCGGCTGAAAGGTCAGGTCGCGGAAATCGCGCTGGATCTGGTTGGAGCTGACGGATCGAAGATCCCGGTGATCGTCAATGCAACCGAGAAGCGAGGCGATAACGGAGAGCATGTGCTGACGCGCATGACCCTGTTCAAAGCGGTCGATCGGAGAAGCTACGAACGTAATCTACTGGCAGCCCGCGAAGCGGCCGAGGCCGAAACCTTGGCGGAGCATGAGACGGCGACGCTGCGCGAGCAGTTCATTGCCGTGCTCGGGCATGATCTGCGCAACCCGCTGGCATCCCTGGATGCCGGCGTTCGCCTTCTCGACAAGGAGGCGCTGAGCGATCGCGGACGTTTCATTCTGGGTGGCATGGCGAAGAGCGTCGCACGCGCATCGCAGCTGATCGACAACGTCCTCGATCTTGCGCGTGGCCGGCTGGGCGGTGGTCTCGTTCTAACCCGCGATGCCAAGGAGCCCGTGTCGCCGGTGCTCGAACAGGTAGTGGCCGAGATACAATCGATTGTTCCGGATCGTCCGATCTCCACCATCTTTGCTGTGGACGAACCGGTCTATTGCGACCGTCAGCGGATCGGACAGCTAGCCTCGAACCTGGTCGGCAACGCGGTAGCGCATGGTGCACCAGGCAGCGCGATCCAAGTGGAGGCTCGCACCGAAGGCAGCGATTTCGTCCTGTCCGTCACCAACAGTGGCGAAACAATACCGCCCGATGCGCGCGAGAAGCTTTTCCAACCTTTTTTTCGGGGCGGGACGGGACGGACCCGGCAGGGGCTGGGTCTTGGCCTCTTCATCGTTAGCGAGATCGCGAAAGCGCACGACGGATCGATCGAGGTCATTTCAAGCGACGGCATTACGTCATTCATATTTTCGATGCCGCGTCATCGCTATCAGCCCGCGACCATCTGACCCCATGTTGGTCATGCTTTAGCTTAGTCTGCTGGCCGGCGCCTCAACTTGGTATCACCGCCGACTGCGAGCGAGCCCGCCGCGGCTTGTGATCGCGAGCTGATCCCCCCAACTGCCGTGTAACCCACGGTACATTGCAGCAAGTCAACGTGTGACCCGCGATCCCGGACCTGCAAAGATGGGCAAAGGCGAACCGGACGTGGCGCGCGCGTGGATCAACCGCCATTATTCAAATCATCGGTGAACCACGGCGGCGGTTTCGGCTTTTTGATCTTCAGGCGTTCTGGAGCGATCTTCTGGCACTTCACGCACCAGCGCTTTTCAATATGCGTTGGCGCATAGCTGCGCGTCAGGCATTCCGGACAAACAAAGCTCCTGGCGGCGGCGGAGCCCCGGAATTTGCCGTAATGGTCGAGTTCCAGGCGGGCCTTGTGGCGTATCATGGTTAGCGCAACGATCGGGGCCAACAGTGCCAAAATGAATATGACAATCGCCAGCAGACCAAGGATGATACGATCATCTTCGAAAAACGAGCTGATCCAGTCCATCAGCCCAGCCACCGGTTTTCGGCGCGGTCCGGCGATAGCCAAATTGCGATTGGCGAATTGCGGACCGAGCCTTCACGAAAAACGCGGCAGGGCATTAGCCGGCTTCTGAGACTGCACGGCAGGCACGAGCAGTCCGCATCCGATTACCCCTTTTCGTATAACGCCGCTTGTAGCCGTTTATCGTGCGGAATTGCGCAAGCGCAACATGCGTGTGCCGCAGGACACCCCGATCATTAACGCTATGGTCTGCCGAAGCTCAAAAGCGAGCGATGTATCGAGGCGCTGTTCGTGGCGACGCTGACCACATAGGCGTCCGATTTGGGTGAACGACTCGGCCGGTGCGCCAGTGCAGAAACGCAAACCCCGGCGGCCACACTCGAGGGGAGAGCTGGTTAATCGCCTGATAATGTTTGCCTATAATATTCGCTCGTCACCTTAATCTATGCAAGTTGCTGTGGTATGATGCGGTGCAGCGAGCTTTAAGCTTCGCGGTAATTTGGCGTGGGTATGGTTTTTGGGGGTGTATATGCGTTTCTTGAACAAGATGACGGGCGGGGCGCTCATCGCTGCCGCGGCGCTCCTTGGTTCGCCGGCACAGGCCACCGTGACATTCGCGCAATTCCTGCAGGCGGTCCCGGGCGCCCGGATCTTCACCTACACCAACTTCAACAGCGGCGGGATTAAAGCCAAGCTCGGCACGATCGGCGGAAGCAATACGGTCCTCGTCTCGGAACTCGGTAGCTTGGCCTCCCCATCGCTGGCCCTCGTCAACCTGGTCGGCACGGCAACCGCGCTGCCGACCGTCGGCGGCAACATCTCTCAGCACTTTAGCGGGTCGATCACGTTCACCTTGCTCGCGCCGCAGTTTGGTATGAGCGGGTGGAGCACCGATGCTCTCAAGGTAACGTTCACCAACGCGGTCCTGCTGGCTTCCCCGGGCGGTGCGGCGCCGACGATGCAGTCGGACGCAGGATCCACGATCACTTATCAATCCGATTTTGCAGACCTGACCGGTGTGACGAGCGAGGATTTCTCCCTGAGCTTTTCCGGCGCGTCCGCTCCGCTCTCGGTCCTGGGAGGGCGGCTTCCCAACTTCAAGTTGAGTGGGTCCGGAACGTTCGCCGCCGTGATCCCGGTCCCGGAGCCAGCGAGCTGGGGTTTGATGCTGATCGGATTCGGGCTGGTGGGTGGCACGCTGCGATCCACCCGCAGGCAAACCGCCGTCTTCGCCTAAGCACTGGTCCAGGGCCTGGCGCATCGCCGCCGACGGGTCCCCACGGCTGGCCGCGATTGAGCCGTCGCCGCGAAGCAGATCGACGAAGCCCTTCGAAACGTCGGTGGGGCGAAGCTTTACGCCGCGCTTTTCGAACTCGAGCGCATCGCGCCCGCCGCCGCTGCCGATCTCCCGCGGCCCCGGCCTGCGCCGTGCAGCCGGGTGACGAACGCATCCATCTCCTGCGCGACCCATGCGGGGGTTGTCGCGTCTTCGGCGGCATATTCCGCCGCGGCGGCGCCATAGGCTTTTACGGTGTCCTGGTTGGTGCTCATTCCATGCAGTGCCGCAGGTTAGGGGGGTGGAGGGTAACGCGCGTTGGCCGTGTTCGCGCCCGGCATGGCTTGGAGGCCCGGCGCGCCCTCGCAGGCTCGGCTGCAACCTCCCGGTGGATTCCCGCCTTCGCGGGAATGACGAAGGAGGGGGCGGGAATGACGGCGGGGGCGAGAATGACAGTGGAGGCAGGGGACGCGGGTCGCGCCGCACCGGATCGGCGGATGGGTCGGGCGTCAGTGCTTGGGCCAAGGAACGGTGCAGGGCCGCACAGGTTAGTGCGAGGATGACTATACCGGCTTCACCCTGAAAATTTGGAAGGACGATGCCTTGCCCAGGCTCAATGACCGATGGATCGTCCAGCCCCACGGCCCACTGGAGATGGTGGCGGAGGGGATATGGTCGGCCGAAGGATCGATCGCGATGCCGTTGGGGCGCTTCCCGCGGCGGATGACCGCGATCGTGCTGGCCAATGGCGGCGTCGCGGTGTGGAGCCCGATTCCGCTCGACGAGGCGCACATGGCGAGGCTGGACGGATTGGGGCGGGTCCGCTTCCTGATCGTTCCGAATGCGGGCCACCGGCTCGATATAAAAGCGTGGAAGGCGCGCTATCCGGAAGCGAAGGTCATCGCACCGCCGGGCGCGCGCGATGGGGTGGCGGAGGCGGTGCCGGTCGACGCCACGGACAATGTGCTGGCCGATCTGGGCGTGACGCTGGAGCGCGTCGCGGGGATGAAAGCGGACGAATATGCGATGCTGGTGAAGCGGGGGGATGGCGCGACCTTGATCCTGAACGACATTCTCGCGAGCATCCGCCATCCGCATGGGCTGGGCGCGAACATCCTGGCGCGGCTGTTCGGGTTCGGGGTCAGGCGCCCGCGGACGTCGCGACTGGTCCGGCGTATGTATGTGGCGGACGGGGCCGCGGTGGCGCGGCAGTTTCGCGAATGGGCCGGGATAGAGGATTTGCGGCGCGTGATCGTGTCGCATGTCGACATCATCGCGGAGGCGCCGGCCGAGGCGCTGCGGCGCGCGGCGGCGGACTTCTGACGGGCAGGGCGTGACGCTCAGTTTGAATGGACCGGTCGATCAGCCAAAGGCCGATGGCATCCGTCCGGGGGCTCATGCGGCCCGCGGCACCGATGCGCGGGCGGGATGGTCGTCCGGAGCGGATCCGACGAGCGCGGCCACGGTCCGCAACAGAAGATCGGCCCGGTATGGCTTTTGCAGCATCACGGCGCCGGGCACCGCATTCGCGCTGGTGTCGGCGATCGTGCCGCCGGTTGTGTAGATAACGGGGAGGTCGGGTTGGGCTTCGCGCGCGCGGCGGGCCACTTCCCATCCGCTGACGCCATCGGGCAGCCCGATGTCGGTGATCAGGGCGCTGATCGGCTCGCCCAGCCGCTCCACCGCGGAGCCCCCGCGCGTGGCGGTGACGACCTGATAGCCGCACTCTTCCAGCACGGTTCGGGTCGTCAGCAGGACGAGCGGTCCGTCCTCAACCAGAAGCAATGGGTACGCCAAGCAACATTACCAATCAGATGTCGGCCGCTGCGCCGAAGGTTGGGCCGTGCCGTCATACCGCGACGACACGGCCGCAACGATCATGCGAAAGTAAGGCTGGTACGGCGCCGGCGGGCGGCGGCACCGATAATGCCGAAGCCGAGCAGCATCGAAAGCCAGGTCGCGGCCTCCGGCACATCCGCGGTGACGGTGGTGTTGCCGCCAAACTGGGCATTGCCGAACGACCAGCCGGTGATCGTCAGCAGATAGGAGCCGGCGGCGAGCGGGCCCGCGAAGACCGCGCTGTCGGTCAGGCCGTCGGCGCTGTCGTTATTCTTGATCGTGAAGGTGTAGGGGCCGCCCAGACCGGTCAGCACGACGCTTGAGAAATCCAGGTCACCGGACTTGCCCAGACGCGTCGCCGCGCTGGTCAGGCTGGCGCTGAAATCCCCGCCCTGCGCAAGCGTGAAGGCAAGCGTGTCGGTGAAGCTGCCCTTCTTGATATGGGCGTCGCCGAACGACCCGGAGGTCACGTCGCCGACGGTGTAAACCAAGGCGGTTGCGTTGGCCGCACCAGCGGTTGCCGCCGCGACGCTTGCCGCCGCGATGGTCATGATAAGCCGCGCTTTACTGAACATACTTCCCTCCGGTCTTGGCGAAAATTCAATGGGCCGGAACGGGCTTTTAAGGATTTGGTTGCGCCGCAACATGGCGGTTTCGAGCGCTTCATCGACGGCGCGGGGCACGTCGTCGCAAACCATTGCAGGCGAGGGAACTTCCAGGGACGGACCGGGTGCGGATCGGGTTGAACGGAGGCCGGCCGGGAAATCCGGGGCTCAAGAATCCAGGGACAGTATAAGACCGCCCGGTTGCAGCCGCTCAACTAGGAAGTGTGCCGGAAATTCTGGAGCGTCCACGAAATTCCGCGGTATTTATCCTTTACGAACCTGTAACAATCGCCCATGAGATATTTAGCACTACCGGTCGGTTACTTTTTTTGGGGAAGAAGCGATATGATACGGCCCGCATTATTTGTCGCGCTGGTGTTGGGTTCAGCCGCGCCAGCTCTTGCCAGCGGCGGGCAATTCACGCTTGCCGACGGGCACGGATATGTCAGCGCCTGCTCGGGCTCGACACTGGGCACCTTCGAACAACAGGGCGGCCGCACGGGTGTGACCGGTCCCGACCGGACGTGTGGCGAGGCGACGTCGGCCGGCACGGGCGCCGGCTCCCACGCCACGTTTACGACCAGCTCGACCGGGCCGATCCCGAGCGGGGCGGGCGCCTTCACCAATACCGCCACCGGCACGGCGAGCGTCGGCACGATCCACCTGAGCGCGGATAATCACGCCTCGACCGCAACCTATTTTGCCGGCGCACAGGCCAATGGCGGCTGGAACGACCATGTGAGGCTCGATCCCACCAATCCCGCGCAGGTCGGCACCGCCGGTATCTGGGTCTTTGCGATCCACGTCGAGGGCACCCTTGCCGCGTTGGGCAATTACGGGGCCAGCAGCGGCTTCGGGGTCGAAATATTCAAGAACCATCAGGGGCTGTTGGACCTGGGTGCGGGCATCCCGTCCTACGACGTCTTCGTCGCGAAAAACCCGCCGCTGATACCGAGCTTCAACATCGAATATGGCGAGTTCGAGCAGAAATTGTGGAGCTACACCTGGGGCGACCATAATCAGGACGTCACCAAGGTGATCAGCGAGGACGTGATGTTCGCGGTGCCGTTCATTTATGGCACCGATTTCACGCTGGGCGTGTTCGGGCAGGTTTCGGCGGGCGAATCGTCGGCGAGCGTCTATTTCGGCGACAATCATGCGAGCGCGGATTTCGCCAATACGATCAGTTGGGGCGGCAAGGGCTATGTCCTCGATGCGAGCGGCCACGGCCCGTCTTCGACCAACTTCACGATCTCGTCGCTGAGCAACTTCAACTATGCCGGCGGCGCAGTGCCGGAGCCGGCGTCGTGGATGCTGATGCTGGCGGGCTTTGGCGCAGTGGGTGTCGCGGCGCGGCGGCATCGGGTGGCTGTCGCCGCCTGACCCATTCGGAGCGCGGCGGCGGCGTCTAAACGGCGTGCGCGACCGGCAATCGCACCTGCACCAGCAGGCCGCCGCCATCCGCGTCGTTCAACTCTATTGAGCCGCCGTAAAGCGTGGTGAGCTCGCGCACGATCGCGAAGCCGAAGCCGTAACCCGGTGCGCTCTCGTCCAGCCGCAAACCGGGCTGGCCAACGCGTTCCCGTTCGTCGGCCGACATGCCGGCGCCATCATCCCTGATCGTCAAATTGGCCCAGCGCGTATCCGTCGTCTCCTGCCGGGCACGCACGACCACGCGGGAGGCGGCGTGGCGGGCGGCATTGTCGAGCAGATTGCCGAGCAGCTCGTCCAGATCCTGCGGATCCATTGCCAGTCGGAGGTCCTTCGGCAGATCGGTTTCGATCGCGAGGGTGCGGTTGCCGTGTAGCCGCAGCACCGCCTCGACCAGGCCGGAGACGGCGGGGGCGAGGAGGGTGGATGGCCGGCGCTGCCCGGTCTGCATCCGCGCGCGGGTGAGATGGTGGCGGATGGTGGTCTCGATCCGCTGGACCTGCGCGGCGGCGGTCGGATTGTCCCTGAGATCGAGCGCGAGCGTGGCCACGGGCGTCTTCAGCGCGTGCGCCAGATTGGCGGCGGATAATCTTGCAGTTGCGAGCGCGGCTTCGTTGGCTGCGGCCAGGGCGTTGAACTCCCTGGCGAGCGGCAGGAGTTCGCTCACCTGATCCTCGCTGAGACGCTCCGCCCGACCGTCCCGGATCGCCGCCAGCTCATCCCGTAGGCGTCGCAGGGGACGAAGGCCGAGCCGGATCTGGAGCAGGGAGGCCATCCCGCCCACGATCACGAGAAACGCAAGCATGTCGAACGACGGCGCCATCACGATTGCGGATGGCGGGTGCGCTCCAAGCGGTTGGGCGGCGATCAGCTCGACCGGACCGCGCGTCGTCTGAATGGTCAAAGTCTGCTCGCGCGACGGCCCTCCGGCTGGCGGCGGTGTGGGCGATCCTATCTCGTCAAATTTGGCGCTCGAGATCGTGCGATCCGGAGTCCGGATGCGCCATTGCCAGTCAGGCCACCCATCGAAGTGGGTGGGATTCCGGCGAAGGCGCGCATCATCGACGCGGCCGTCGCGATCGACCGCGCTCGCCAGAAGCGATAGCTCCGCGCCGAGACGGCGGTTGACCTGGTTGGCCGCGAACCGCCCGAGCAGCGCGATCGCCATCACGATGAGGGTCATCGCGAACAGGCGGCCCTGGAGCGAGCGGGGCATGAGCCGTGTCATGACCGCTCGCACACCAGACGATAGCCGCGGCCGCGCGTGGTTTCGATCAGGCTGGCGCCGATCTTCTTGCGGAGCCGGCCGATGATCACCTCCAGGCTGTTGGAATCGACCTCGGCATCGCCTTCATAGACGCGTTCGAGCAGGTCGAGCCGATCGATCACAATGCCCCGGTGCAGCATGAGCTGGGACAGGATACGCCATTCGAGCCCGGTCAGGCGCAGGGGCAGGCCGTCGAGCTCGAACTGGCCGGTCTGCGTCTCGAACGCCAGGGGGCCGCACTCCAGCCGTGGCCGGGCGTGGCCGGCGGCGCGGCGGACGAGCGCGCGCAGCCGCATCACCAATTCCTCGAGGCGGAACGGTTTGACCAGATAATCGTCGGCGCCCGCTTTGAAGCCGGCGACCTTATCCGACCAGGCGTCACGCGCGGTGAGGATCAGCACCGGGAGCGCGCGATCCGCACCGCGCCAATGCCGCAGCACCGCGAAACCGTCCTGGCCGGGAAGCCCGAGATCGAGCACCGCCGCATGATAATGTTCGGTCTCGCCAAGATGTGCGGCGTCGATTCCGTTGGTGGCGTGATCCACCGCGAACTGCTCGGCGCGGAGCGCACGGGCAATGGCAGGCCCCAGATCGGAATCGTCTTCAACGAGCAGTATTCGCATACCGATTCCCTAGGCCGGATCCTTAAACCGAGGCTGAACCGCGGGGTTCAGGGCCGGTGGGGCTCGTCGCGTGCATAGACGCATCATCCTCTTGAACAATAAGGCGATGATGATGGAGAAACGGAAGATGTCGATCGGCGGCCGGCCCGCCATGCTGCCGGGCATGTTGCAAGCGCTGCCGCCGCGACCGGGCCGGAGCAGCGGAGCTGGGAGAGGATATATGGGCAAGGCGGTTTGGTTCGGATTGCTGGCGGGGCTGGCGGCGGTACAGGCTTCGGCGGCGCCGCTTGTGACGCTGGTCGAGGGCCGGCTGAGCGGCAGTGTGCAGGACGGTGTCAGCGCGTTCCGGGCGATCCCCTATGCCGCGCCGCCTGTCGGAGCGCTCCGCTGGCGCGCGCCCGCGCCCGCAAAGCATTGGGCCGGCGTGCGCGATGCGGCGGCGTTCGGCCCGGTCTGCGCGCAGGCCCCGGTCAATTGGGCGGGGCATGATCTGGATCGCACGAGCGAGGATTGCCTGACGCTCAATGTGTGGACGCCCAGGCTCGCCCGGTCGGCGCGGCTGCCGGTGATGGTGTGGTTCCACGGCGGCGGCTATACGGGGGGCGCGGGATCGCAGAGCACCTATGAGGGCACGCATCTCGCCCAGCAGGGCGTGGTGATCGTCACGGTGAATTACCGGCTGGGGGCGCTCGGCTTCCTCGCGCATCCGGCGCTCTCGGCTGAATCGCCCGACCATGTTTCGGGCAATTACGGGCTGCTCGACCAGATCGCGGCGCTGCGCTGGGTGCATGACAATATATCGCGGTTCGGCGGCGATCCGGCCAATGTCACGATCTTCGGCCAATCGGCGGGCGGGGGATCGGCAATGCTGCTGACGGTGGCGCCCGCCGCGCGCGGGCTGTTCGCCAAGGCGATCTTCGAAAGCGGCGCGGCGCTCAACATCCCCGGTCTGCCCGGCCCCGACAGCAGCCTGAAAGCAGCGGAGCAGATGGGCGCGGACTATGCTCGGACGCTGGGCGCGACCACGGCCGATCAACTGCGCGCGCTGCCGGTGGCGAAGCTGATCGACGCGCGCATGCCGATTGGGCCGGTCGTCGACGGAAAATATGTGCCGGAGGACATCACCGCCGCCTATCGCAGCCACCGCGAGGCGCCGGTGCCGATCCTGCTCGGCTGGAATAGCGACGAGGCGGCGCGCTTCATCCCGCCGCAGAATTTCGCCGCGCGGAGCGCGCGGCTGGCCGGGATGCCGGGACCGTTCGCGGATCTGGTACGGCTCTATCCGGCGACCGACGATGCGAGCGCCACCCGCGCCGAGCGGGACCTGGGCAGCGATACGCAATTTGGCTGGCGGAGCTGGAGCCTGGCCGAAGCGCGGGCCGCGCAGGGCGCACCGCCAGTCTATGTCTATCAGTTCGACAATCCGCCGCCGGGCGACGATGGCAGCCGCGCACCGGGCGCGGTCCATTCCGACGAGCTAGGCTACGTGTGGGGAAACAACGATCCCTCCGGCCGCTGGCCCGCGGCGGACAAGGCCCTTGCCGCGGCGGTGCAGCATTATTGGGTGGATTTCGCGCGGACCGGCGATCCTAATGAAGCGGGGCTGCCATTTTGGGCGCCCTATGCCAAGGGCCGCACTGCCTTGTGGTTCCGCCACGGCGCGGCCGAGCCCGGCGCGGTGCTGCGTGCCGATCGGCTGAAGCGGATCGACGCCCTCACCCATCCGGGCTGAACGGGCGGTGGCGGGGGCGCGCCGGCGCTCCCACCCGCTTTATGTACCCGATGGGGGGACCGCCGGCGCGGGCCGCCTGGGATGCGCGGCTGCGCCATTCTTCGCCTTGGCGGCCTTGTCATGTTGCTGTGCATCCGCGGCGGCCGGTGGGGGAGGCGCGGCCGCGGCGGCCCTGGCCTGCGCCGCGGCGGCGGCGTGCTGCGCCTGTCGCGCCTGGGTAGCCTCATGCGCAAGCCTCGCCTGGGAGGCAGCGGCCTGCTGTCGTTGCGCGTCGGCGGCAGCCTGTTGAGCGTGTGAAGCCTCCGCCTTGGCTTGCGCTACCGTAGCGGCCTGCTGGCGCGCCAAGGCGGCTTGCTGCTCGGCCTGCGCGGCCTGTGCAGCCCTTTCCTTGGTGGCGGCATCCCTCACCTGCCTCGCTTCCGCAGCGGCCTGCCGGGCGCGTGCCGCGTCGGCGGCTCTGGCCTGTGCCGCACCGGCATCGCGCTGGCGGGATTCGGCTGCCTGCTGCTGGGCTTGCGCCGCTTTGGCGTCGGCCGCAGCGGCGTCCTGCTGCCGCACCTGCGCCGCGGCTTTCTGGGCGCGGGCGGCCTCGGCCCTGGCCCGGGCGGCGGCGACATCGCGCTGGCGGGCTTCGGCTGCCTGCGCGGTTTTGGCCTGCGTGGCGGCGTCCTGCTGCTGCTTTGCGGCGGCAAGCTGTTGCGCGTGTGCAGCGTCGGCCGCTCGGGCCTGTGCGGCGGCGGCGTCATGCTGCCGCGCCAAAGCCGCTTGCTGCTGGGCCTGGGCTGCCTGCGCCGCGCGGGCCTGGGTGGCGGCGAGCTCCTGTTGTTGCCTGGCGGCCTGCCGTGCGCGTTGCGCGTCGGCCGCTGCCTGCTGCGCCGGCGGCGTAACCGCGGGCGTTGCGGGCCTTACAGGCGGCCCGGCCTGGGAGGGCGCGGCTTGCGGGCGGGCGGGGCGGTTGGCACCATTCCATCGCGCCAGATAGGCCGCCTGCCGCTGGGCAACGTCGGCCGCGCTGGGCTGGGCGGCGCGGCTCGCATCCTGCGGCCGATCCCGCCGGTCGCTCAGATGGCCGGCCAAAGCCGCCGCGCCAACCCCGATCGCGGCCGCATAAGCCGCGCGCTGATCGCGCTCCTGGCGCCATTGCTGGTCCTGTTCGGGTTGATGCTGATCGTGCCAGGCGCGCCAATCCTGGTTGCGCGCCTGTTGCTGCTGCCATTGCCGATCCCGATCGACGAGATCGTTCTGGCGGGCGCTCCATTCCTGCGCATAAGCGGATTGGCGGCGATCATATTGTGCGGCGCGCCGGAGCTGGCGGGCGCGTTCGTAATAGCGCGACGCATAATCGGCCCTGCGCGAGGCGGCGAAATCGTCGAGTTCGGCGCCGTCCGGACCATAGACCGCGACCAGCTCGCCATTGTCATAGCCGTAGCTGTAGTCGGGATCGCGGATCAGATAGGGCTGATCCTGCCCGGGATCGTAATAATAATCCCGCTCGCCGCTCGGCAGGCGTTCAACGACGCGATAGGCGCCATTGCCCGATCGCCAGACCCAGGGGCGGGTTCCCTGATAATCGACCGTATAATCGGGCGGCGTATCCGCGAAGGCGCGGCCCATCGAGTAAGCCCGGTCGAGATAACGGTAACGCGCGCCGCCCGGTGCCGGCGCATAACGGACCGGCCGGGGCGCCGGCGGCAAAGCGGCGGCGAGCGGGGCGGGCGCGGCAGGAGGTGGCGCGGCGGTCGCGAGCGGCAGCGCGGCGATCGGCGGGGCGACGACCGGCGCGTCGGGGGCTGTCGCGGCGGGTTGCTTGTTGCAGGCGGTGACGAGCAGCCCCAACAGACTTGCGGCCAGGACCAGCCCGGACGTCGAAGATGACCAGCGGCGGCGTTCCATGTGCGGCTCCTCGAAGATTTCCGATGCGGGCGATGTGCCCCCAAGCATTATGCGGCTGGTCAGCGGTCCACATGGGGAAGGGTTCCGCCGCAGGCCGCGCGCGCGACCCGGCAAGGCGCGGCCGCCGAACGGGGATGGCGGGAGGTCGGTGCCATTAGGGAAAGCGTTTCTTAAGCTTGCGGCGGCAGTGTGGACGATCACTTCGGATGGATAAGATGTTCGCTAAAATCTTGATCACGCTGGCAATGATCGGAAGCGCGGGCGCCGCCTGCGCAAACGACCTGTTCGGGCGGCCCGAATATGGGCCGTCGGGAATAACCCGGGCGGTCGGCTATCACGATCATGCGCGCACGGACGGCACCTGGTCGATCGAGACGCGAAGCAGTTCGATGCAGCGATCGGGCTATGCGATGGACATGGCGCTCTATCGCGCGGCCGAGGTCGCGACCCAGCAGGGGCATCGCTTCATCCAGCTGCTTCGCAGCGAGGCGACGATCGGCACCGGCACGCTCAACCGAGGTGCCGAGACGGTCAGTCTGATCGTGCGGTTCGCCGACATGGACGCGCCGCCTGCGGACTGCCTTCAGCGCGGAAGGCACCCCGGCACCTGCTACACGGCCGAGGCCGCGAAAATCCTGAGCCGGCTGGAACCGCGCGTCCGGAATGCGAGCTGGCGGCTGGATACGGCGGAGGCGCTGCAGGACGCGCAACCCGTTTCGGACCATTCGGGCCTGCAGCGTTTCGTGACGATATTCCGTTTCGACGTGACCGAGCGCGGCAAGGTCGAAAATTGCAGTCTGGCGCAGAGCGACGCGCCGGCCGATGTGAATGCGGGGGCGTGCCGCATGTTTCTGATCGTGGCACACGTCAAAGCCGCCCACGACGATGCCGGCAATCCGATCCGCTCCACCCGCACCGCCAGGGTGATCTGGCAGCGATCGGACCTGGGCGGCGTGACCACGATGATCCGGATGCCGGAGGATGGTTCGGGCGGCGCAACGGTGACAGCCAGCGCGGCGGCGGATCCCGCTTCGCGCACGGTGGCGGAGCTTTCACCGCCCGCGCCGCCGCCGGTCCCGCAGTTGGCACAGGGAGCGCCCGTGTCGAGCAGGGCCGCAATGTCGGGTACAGCGAAGTCAAAGCCGAAGGGGCCGTCGTCGAGCCTGACCAAGGCCGCGGCGCATGACGATACGGTGTTGGTCCCGTTCTGACCGCCCTGAGGCTGCGCTGGACGACGCTGGACCGCGATCGCACGTCAGGCTGACGACGCGCGGCCGGGCATGCGTAGATCAGGCGGAGATGGGGCGCTTCGCCTGACGAGCGATGGCAGGCGATCAACCCCTGGTTCGCCAATTCGAGCGGCGCCCGTTCGGGCTAGCCAACAACCGCCAGGATATCAGCTGCGGGCAGCAGAAACCCGCTGCGCGAGCGCGGCTACGCCTTTACGCGTCATCTCGGCATATGGCGATTGCGGAAGGTGTTCCAACGCGCCCTCTGCTGCCCGAACATGTTCGCTCGCCCGATCGAGGTCGCCCAGCCTGAAGAGCACATCGCCCACATTCAGGTGCAGCGACGGGTAGAAGCTTTTGATTGAGAGCGAGGCATGATGCTCTTCTGCCCGACCATCACTCACGCGATCAGCAGCGTCGAGGGCGCGCAAATCCCATTCCAGTTCGCGCTGCAGGTCGTCCTGGGTGTCGGCCATATAATGCGAAAGCGTGCACACGTGGAACGGGTCTGAATCGTGGCCCAAATCCCGCCAGATAGCGTCGAACGCCTCACGGGCTCCCGCGCGATCGCCCCCATGAAGCTGGCCGATGGCAGCCGTGATTCGGTCCATCATTGGATCCTGTGACATGCGTCTGAACTCTCAGTGATTCGGGGGCAGGGGAATTTACGCCGCCGCGCGTTGCGGCCTTTCGCCGTGCATGCTCTGCGGGCCGGCTGCCACGATCTCGACCTCGACCAGGTCGCCGATCTCGCCGCCGTCGATCAGCACGGATTGGAGCCAGGGGGATTTGCCGAGCATCTGGCCGGGAAGCTTGCCCTTGCGTTCGATCAATATCTCGCAGGTGCGGCCGACGGTGGCGCGATTGAAGGCGAGCTGCTGTTCGCCGATCAGGGCCTGGAGGCGCTGGAGGCGCTCGTCCATCAGTTCCGGCGCGATCTGGCCGTCCATCGTCGCGGCGGGGGTGCCAGGGCGCGGGCTATATTTGAAGGTGAAAGCGGAGGCGTGGCCGACCTCGCGCACCACCGACAGCGTCTCCTCGAACTCGGCGTCGGTCTCGCCGGGGAAGCCGACGATATAGTCGCCGGAGACGGCGATGTCGGGCCGCACGGCGCGGACGCGATCGATCAGGCGCAAATAGGAGGCGACGTCGTGCGCGCGGTTCATCGCCTTCAAGATGCGATCGCTGCCCGACTGCACCGGCAAATGGAGGAAGGGCATCAGGCTTGCGACCTCGCCATGCGCGGCGATCAGCCCGTCGGCCATGTCGTTGGGGTGGCTGGTCGTGTAGCGGATGCGGCGGAGGCCGGGTAGCTTGTCCAGCGCGCGGATCAGGCCGTCGAGGCCCTGGGGGCAGCCTTTCTGGTCCTCGCTGGTCCAGGCGTTGACGTTCTGGCCAAGCAGCGTGATTTCGCGCGCGCCGCCCTCGACCAAAGCGCGCGCCTCGTCCATCACCGCAACCCAGGGGCGCGAGACTTCGGCGCCGCGCGTGTAGGGCACGACGCAATAAGTGCAGAATTTGTCGCAGCCTTCCTGCACGGTGAGGAAAGCCGAGGGTGTGACCGAACGACGGCCCGGCAGCGCATCGAACTTGGATATGGCGGGCATGTCGGTATCGACCGCCTTACGGCCCGCGACCGCGTCGGCGATCAGGCCGGGGAGACGATGATAGGCTTGCGGCCCCACCACCAGATCGACCGCCTTTGCGCGCCTGGGGATTTCGGCGCCCTCGGCCTGCGCGACGCAGCCCGCGACCGCGATCATCGGCTTGCCGCCTTCGCGTTTCGCCAGCCGGCCGATATCCGAATAGACCTTCTCGGCGGCCTTCTCGCGGATGTGACAGGTGTTGAGCAGCACGAGGTCGGCCTCGTCCGCACTCGCCTCGACCATACCCTCGGCCTGCATCAATTCGGCCATGCGCGCGCCGTCATAGACGTTCATCTGGCAGCCGAACGACTTGACGTGGAAGCTTTTGGGGGCGGGGCGGGACATGAGGCGCCTTTAGCCGAGGAGGCGGGAGGTGTGTACTCCGATTCCGCTATGGATCGTCAACCGGCCACATCGCGGTCCTCCCCCTCCGTCGCCTTCGGCGACACCTCCCCCTGGCGGGGGAGGATAGCGCGCAACACATCCTCCCCCGCCAGGGGGAGGTGGCAGGCGCAGCCTGACGGAGGGGGAGGACAGGACCAGCAGCCTGGCGGAGGGAATGGCGGTATAAACAAGGAAGCGGCCCGGCTCAGGCCAGACCGCTTCCCGCCACCCTGTAGTGAAACGGCATCCTCTCCAACGTGCGATCTATATCTGTTATCTCGCCGACCGTGCCCGCGCCGTGCCGGACCGGTATTGCGTGGTAGAGCGGGCGCATGATTGCGGCAAGATCGGGGCGAGGACTTTGCGAAAATAAGTGCGACCCATGGTAAAAAAGCAACAATCTTGCTCGCAAGCGCAGCAAATCGAGATTGGATCGCGACCTCCGTGGAAGCCTGGCGGAGCCCTGACATGCTTCGCCGGCCTTTCACCAAGGACGATCAGGCACTAGGCGGAAGATATGTCATCGTCCGCTCCGCTCCGCTTATTGTTAGACGCACAATCGCTCGTCGCCAACTGGCGCTGGCTGGCGGCGCGGAGCAATGGAGCGGCGTGCGGCGCGGCGATCAAGGCCGATGGGTACGGGCTTGGCGCGCGCGAGGTGGTGACGCGGCTTGCGGCCGCCGGTTGCCGCGAATTCTTCTGCGCGACCTGGGCGGAGGCGGCGGCGCTCCTGCCCTTGCCCGAAGGCGCGGAGCTGGTGGTGCTCCATGGCGTGCGCGATGAGGATATGGAGGAGGCATTGGCCTCCGCCGCCCGTCCGGTGCTCAACAGCGTCGCGCAGGTGAAGCGCTGGCGCGAGGCGGGCGGCGGGCGCTGCGATGTGATGGTCGACACCGGGATAAACCGGCTCGGGCTTTCGATCGACGAAGTGAACGCGGGCGCTCTGTCCGGGCTGCGCATCGATACGGTGATGAGCCATCTCGCCTGCGCGGACGAGCCGGACCATCCGCTCAATGCGCGGCAACTCGCGGCCTTTCGTGCGCTTCGGGAGACGGTGCCGGCACGGCGCTACAGCCTCGCCAATTCCGCGGGTATCTTGCTGGGGGAGGATTATGGCTTCGATCTGACCCGACCGGGGATTGCGCTTTATGGCGGGGTTCCGGTTCCCGCCGCGACGGGGATCCGGCCGGTCGCGGCGATCGAGGCGCAGGTGCTGCAGGTCCGCGCGGTCGCCGCGGGCGAGACGGTCGGATATGGCGCGCTGTGGCAGGCGCCCGCCGAAAGCCGGATCGCGGTGCTCAACCTGGGTTATGGCGACGGTTATATGCGGCTGTTCGCGCCCGGCGCCTTCGCGATAGCCGGGGACCAAAGGCTGCCGCTGGTCGGGCGGATATCGATGGACCTGATTGCGGTCGACGTGACGCAGGCGGAGGTACGCGAGGGGGATATGCTCGGGCTCGATTTCGATCTTCCCCGCCTTTCCGCGCGTTCGGGCCTGTCGCAATATGAATTGCTGACGGGCCTCAATCACCGCTTCGACAGGCGCTGGCGCTAGATAAACCGGCCCCGCGCCACGGAGCGGCCCTACCTGACCGTTCGGTCAGCTTGAGTCCGGCTGAAATCCTTGGCAATCAGTGCCGGGGTGGGGACACATGATCAGTCTAAGATGCAAGCTGGGGCTGCATAACCGCTCGCGCGGCCGCGCACGGCGTGAAGGAGCGAGCTGGGTCAGCCGCTGCCGGCGCTGCAATGTCGCGATGCGCCGTTCCGATAAGGGCAAATGGCGGATGGATCGTGCCCAGCAGGCCGACGAGGCCGAGCCGCACGATCTCAATGACCTGCCAGCAGAGACTCAACCCAGGCCGGCACCAAGACGCTGGCTGCCCCGAATTCGGATTCCGCGAATAAGGCTGTTCCGGCGGAAGGTTCCAGATTGAGCTCCAGCGTGTCGGCACCGGCCGCGCGCGCGAGCTGGACGAAGCCGGCGGCGGGATAGACCGCGCCCGACGTGCCGATCGACACGAACAGATCGGCCTGCTGAAGCGCCGCCTCGATCTCGTCCATGCGGTAGGGGATTTCACCGAAGAAGACGATGTCGGGGCGCAGACCGCCGCTCCCTCCGCACGCGGGGCAAAGCGGGCGATCGCGCATCGCGCCTTCGAAATGGGATCGCGCGCCGCACGCCCGGCACAGCGCCGACAGTAATTCGCCATGCATGTGGATCAGCCGCTTCGCACCCGCGCGCTCGTGCAGATCGTCGACATTCTGGGTGACGATCAGCAGCTCGCCGGGCCATTCGGCATCGAGGCGGGCGAGCGCTTCGTGCGCGGGATTGGGGCGAACATCGGCGAGCGCGCGGCGGCGCATGTCGTAGAATTCGAGCACCAGATCCGGGTCGCGCGCCAGGGCTTCGAGGGTGCAGACATCCTCGACGCGGTGGCCTTCCCACAAGCCGTCGGGGCCGCGGAAGGTGGCGAGCCCGCTTTCCGCCGAGGTGCCGGCGCCGGTGAGGATAACGATGTTGCGGATGGCTTGCATGGCTGGAGCATAAACGCGCGGTGGAGGGCTATCGGGTTGAAAAGAACAGGTGCCCACACAATCCTCCCCCGCCAGGGGGAGGTGGCGCCGAAGGCGACGGAGGGGGAGGGCGGCGATGCGCCCTCGATCGGCGGGACAGAGTCGCGAATTCATCCTTGTCCTCCCCCTCCGTCAGGTTGCGCCTGCCACCTCCCCCTGCCGGGGGAGGATTGGGACCCCCGCCATTGGTCGCTTGCGCTTGTTTAGCCGATCGCTTTCGCAGGGGAGGAAGGGCCACGTCGGCCGTTCCGTTGACATTGCGGTCCGCATCCCATCATCTATCGCCCCATGAGGGGGACGATCGACTGGATTGCGAGCGAGATATTGCCGCATGAGCCGGCGGTGCGGCAGTGGCTGCGGCAGCTCGTCCATTGGCGGCATGAAGAAGACGATTTGATCCAGGAGGCCTATTGCCGGGTCGCGCGGCTGCCCGATACGGACGCGATCATCTCGGGCCGCGCCTATTTCTTCACGACTATCCGCAATCTGATGATCGAACGGATCCGGCGCGATCGCGTCGTGCGGATCGAAACCGTGGCGGAAATCGACGATCTATCCGTCATAGATGATGCGGTACCTGTCGATCGGCGGGTGAGCGCGCGGGAGCAGTTGAGACTGGTGCAGAGGCTGATCGACAATCTGCCGGCGCGATGCCGGGGCGTCTTCCTGCTCCGGCGGATCGAGGGGCTGTCGCAACGCCAGACGGCTGAACGGCTCGGCCTGAGCGAGAATATCGTCGAGAAAGAGGTGGCGCGCGGACTGCGTATGATCATGGCGGAACTCGCGACATTGGAAGAGCAAGGCGAGTTGCGGCTGACTGGCACCGGAGGTGAGGCACGTGCCCGCCGCTGAGATCGACGGTATCGCCGCGGACTGGGCGGCGCGGATCGAGGGCCGCGCGCTGACCGAACATGAGCAGCATCAGCTCGACGGTTGGGTGCGCGAGGATCCGCGGCATGAGGGTGCGCTGATCCGCGCACGCGCGATCTGGGCGGCGCTTGACCGCGGCCGCGCGCTGGCCACGCCCCCATCGCCCGAAGAGATCGCCCCGCCGAGGCCCAGCCGGCGATGGGCTGCGGGCGCGCTGGCCTCCGCCGCGGCCGCGCTCGTGGCGGTCTTCTATTTGCGTAGCCCCGGCGTCCGGCCGCGGCAGCGCTTCGCGACCGGCACGCGCGAGATCCGGACCGTCATGTTGTCCGACGGATCGCGCACGGTGATGAATGCGGGCTCTGCGGCAAGCTTCGCCTTCGATCACCGCAAGCGGCTCGTCCTGCTCGACCATGGCGAAGGCTGGTTCGACGTCGCCAAGGACAAGGCCCGGCCCTTCATCGTGAGGGTCGGGGAGATCGAGGCGCGCGCGGTGGGCACCGCCTTCGCGGTCGCGCGCCGGGCATCGTCGGTCGATGTGACCGTCACCGAGGGCGTAGTCGAGATCGCGGCGCCGCAGGGCACAGTACGCATCGCGGCGGGCGGCCGCGCGTCGGTTCCGTTCGATGGCGAGATGGTGGTGGCGTCGGTGGCCCCGGCGGAGTTGGACCGCGATCTCGCCTGGCGCGAGCGTCGGGTCATCCTCGACGGTGAGTCGCTCGGCACCGCGGTCGAGGCCTTTAACCGCTTCAACCAGCGCAAGATCATGATCGACGATCCCGCGCTGGCGCAGGAGCCGGTGGTCGGCTCGTTCGATCTGTTCGCCCCGGATCAGTTTGCGGATGCGGTGTCGAATGCCTTTTCGGCACCGGTCGTGCGCAGGGATGGCCTTATCGTGCTCGGCGCCGCGCGCGCCGATTGAGATAATTCGGCGGAAGATTCCGCCTCGCTCGTCCTGACTGGTGAGAGCCCGCATCGAGACGGGCGGTTAGGGAGGGTAAAAAATGACTGGTCGCAATATTCGTCCGTCTGCCTTGTTCGCGGCAGCCAGCCTGATCGCGCTCGCGGCACCGCTCAACGCAACCAAATTCGACGTGCCGGCACAGCCGGCGCAATCGGGTATCGCCAATTTCGCGCGCCAGTCGGGGCTGCAGATCCTCGTCCCGGGCCGAATCCTCCAGAGCCGCCGGACGAGCGAGGTGCGTGGTGACATGGAGCCGCGCCAGGCGCTGCGGCATCTGATCGAAGGCACGGGCCTGCGCATCACCAAGGATGATGGCCGCACCATCATTCTCGGGTCGAACGAACTGGGCACGCGTTATGCCGCGCTTACGCTTGCCGGGGCGGGTGCGCCCGCGGCGGGTGCGCCGCCACAGGAAGGAGCAAGCGCTCCCGAAACGGCCGCACCATCAACGCCGTCCGGGTCGGGCCAGCCCGAGGACATAGTCGTGACGGCTCGACGCAAGAGCGAGCGGCTCCAGGACGTCCCGGTCGCGGTCACCGCCTTCGGCGGGCAGGCGCTCGCCGCACGCGGGGTCGACACGCTCGATCAGATCGCGCGCTACACGCCCAACATCCGTTTCGACGGGGCAGCCCAGCTGTCGGGGGGCAATTACAATGCCACGGTTTTCATCCGGGGCGTGGGATCGAACGATTTCGCGATCTTCTCCGATCCGGGCGTCGGCTTCTATGTCGATGACGTTTATTATGCCCGCTCGATCGGCGGGATCATGGATGCGGTCGACATCGACAGCGTGCAGGTATTGCGCGGACCGCAAGGGACGTTGTTCGGCAAGAACACGATCGGTGGCGCGGTCCTGATCACCACCGCCAATCCCGAGATCGGCACGCTCAGCGGACGGCTCGAGGGCACATATGGCAGCTTCCAGCGCAAGGATCTGAAGGGCGCGATCAACGTGCCGATTGGCGACAATGCGGCCTTTCGTCTCTCGGGCGCGACCCTGCACCGCGACGGCTATGTCAAACGGCTGCTCGACGGCAGCGACATGGGCAACCGCAATGCGAACATGATCCGCGGCAAGTTCCGTTATCAGCCGGACGATAGACTGACGGTCGACCTCGGCGCGGATTATACCCGCGCCCGCGAACATTCGGCGCCGAGCGACCTGCTCGCGGTCGGTGGCGTGCCGGGCATCACCGGCATTCCCTTCCTGGCCAATTACAACAAGTTCGTTGCGCCGACGCTGCCAATCGTCGCGCCCGACGGCAATAAGGCGCTCGACCGGTCGTGGATCACGGCCAGCCCGTTCGAAACCTGGGCGGGCGGCCCGAACCGCAACGATCTGGACCTTTGGGGCGCGCAAGGCATCGTCAATTACCGCATGGGCGGCGCGACGTTGAAGTCGGTCACCGCCTATCGCCACATGAAGGCCTATTTCACCCGCGACGGCGACAATACGCCCTACACCTTCCGGCAGACCACCAACCGCGACAAGCAGTGGCAGTTCAGCCAGGAGCTGCAGCTGACCGGCAAGACGCTCGACGACCGGCTGAGCTACGTGCTGGGCGCTTATTATTTCAAGGAGAAGGCCGAGGATATCACCAGCGCGGATCTGGCGATCGGCCTGTGGGCGCCATTCCCGCCGCCTGAATCACCGGCGGTGTTTCCCAGCAATTATACGCGCAACCGCAGCCTCGCCGCCTATGCGCAGTTCGACTATAATTTGACGCCTTCGCTCCAGCTGGAAGTCGGCGGGCGCTACAGCGACGATCGTAAGCATTTCCGTACGATCGTGGTCCGCCAGAAGGATCATGTCACCTTCATCGACGCGATCCGCGACGGCAAGTTCTCCAAGTTCACACCGCGCGTGGGGATCAATTACAAGGTCGATCCGGACATTTTGCTTTATGCGAGCTATTCGCAGGGCTTCAAGCAAGGCGGCTTCAACGGACGGCCGCTGGTCAGCGCATCGGAAGTGACGCGCTACAATCCGGAAGTGCTGGACACCTACGAAGCGGGCATCAAGTCGCAATGGCTCGACCACGCTTTGACCGCGAACCTGGCGCTGTTCCATTCGATCTACAAGGACATCCAGCTCACGGTGAACCAGACGCCGCAGAACTTCGTCGCCAATGCGGCCCAGGGCAAGATCAACGGCATGGAACTGGAGCTGGTGGCGCGGCCGATCCGCTGGTTCAGCGCCAACGCCTCGATCGGCTATCTCGACGCGCATTATACCGCGGTCGGGCAGGGGCTTGGCCCGACCCAGATCCTGCCGATCTCGCTCAGGACGGGCCTTGTGAAGGCGCCAAAATGGACGACCAGTGTCGGCGCCGAGGTCAGCCACGAATTGGCGGACGGTAGCAAATTGATGCTCCGTGGCGACATCTCAACCTACAGCACGATCTTCAACGATGTCGCCAACACGCCGATCATCACCGAAGATGGCTATACTCTGGTCAATGCGCGGCTGTCGTACAGCTTCGCGAACAATCGCATCACGGTCGCGCTGTTCGGCACCAACCTGACCAATTCGCTCTACATCGTGTCGGGCAATGCCAGCAGCGGCTTCGGCCTGGCCGAGGCCTCCTATGGCCGTCCGCGCGAATGGGGGGTTTCGGCGGGCTTCAGGTTCTGACCCCTCGGGAGCGACGATGGGGGTATCGTCGCTCCGTCGGACGTCAGGCTTGGGGATGCGCGTGTCGGAAAGAAATGCGCATCCCCGAGTTTGCCGGCTGAAGTCTGGCGCCTCAGGCGGCGACGGCCTCTTCAAAGCCCGCGAGATGATCCGCCATTGCCTTGCGGAATGCCGGGCGGGCTTCGCCGCGCGCGACATAAGCGGCGACGCGCGGAAATTTACCGAGCAGGTTGCGCCCGCGCAGCCCGCCCAGTACCGAGACCATCATCAGATCGCCGATGGTGAATTCATCGCCCTCAAGCCACGTGCGATCGCCGAGATAATCCTCGAGCGCCTGCAGCCTTTTCTCCAGATTGGCGATCACCACCGGGCGGCGATCGGCCGACCAGCTGCGATCGGCTTCTAACACCTCGTTCGCGGCGATCTGCAGCACCGACGGCTCCATCGTGTTGAGCGCCGCGGCAACCCATTGCAGCGCCTTCACCCGACCCATCGTATCGGTGGGGATCAGCTTGCCCGCGCGTTCCGCGATGCGGATTACCATCGCGCCGGATTCGAACATCTCGACCTCATCATCCTTGTAGGTCGGGACCTGGCCGAAAGGCTGGACCCGGCGATGTTCGGGCGTCTTCGCGTCCCGGATCAGATTGACTTCGTAAGGCTGGCCTACTTCCTCGAACGCCCAGCGCGGGCGCAGATCGCGCACGAATCCGCGGGCGAATTCCGGTACCCAGGCGAAGGCGGTGATGCAGGGCAGGGCGGTCATGGAGCTTCCTCTCACTTGGCGAAGGTGGCGCATCAGGGATGGGGTTGCGTTTTCCCTTGACGCGAATCGTTGATATCAACATATAGGATATATGTCAAAGACGGTTCCGTTCGATACGACGATCGAGGTACGCGATACCTGCCTGTGCCTGCATGCACAGCGGGCAGCGCGGGCGCTTGCGCGGCGCTTCGACGATGCGCTGCGCCCGACGGGGCTGACCAACCAGCAATTCTCGCTTTTGATGGCGCTCAACCGGCCCGAGCCGCCGACGATGGCGCCGGTCGCGCAGATGCTGGCGATGGACCGGACCACGCTGACGGCGGCGCTCAAACCGCTCGAGCGGCGCGGGCTGCTCCGGATCGAACCCGACCCGCAGGATCGGCGCAGTCGCCGCATCGTGCTCACCGAGGCGGGAGGGATCGTCCTGGCGCAAGCGGTGCCGATCTGGCGCGAGACGCACAAGCTGGTCGAAGCCGGATTGCCGGGCGTGGATCCGGATCAGCTACGGACTGGCTTGCGAATTCTAGCCTGACAGCAAACCGGATGCCGGTGGCCGCGCGTGCTTACTCCCCGCGCTCATAGGCCGGAATCCGGCTGACACCGACCGCTGCGCGGAGTTTGTCGGCATCCATCAGCTTGCCGTCCATCATCACCATCTTCGTGTGCCGCAAATCGCCGATCTTTGTGGACGGATCGCCATCGACCAGAACCACATCGGCATCCCAGCCGACCGCGATCTTGCCGGTATGCTTGTCGGCGCCGACGAGCGTGGCGGGAACGATCGTTGCCGCGCGTAGCGCGTCCACGTTGCTGAAGCCGGATTCGACATAGAGTTCGAGCTCGCGCACCAGCTCGATCCCCGATCCGTCGGTGCCCGCGACGATCGGGATGCCGGCCTTGTGCATGCGCCCGACCAATTCCTCTTCCTTCCTGAAGCTGGCGCGATAATCGGCGCGGGTGACCCCTGGCGGCGGCGCGAAGCCGCCCTGGCGGAAGCCGCGTTCGACCGCGGGCGGAAGCGTGCCGACATAAGGCGCATAAGCCGGCGACAGATCACCATTCTCCGGCATGAACAGGCTTTCGACCACGACCAGGGTCGGGTCCGAATAGATATGTTTCTTCGCCATGGTCGCGATCAGCGATTTGATCGGTTCGGCGTCGAGATTGACGTCCTTCATGTAGCGGCCGGTGCCGGAGAAACGCTGCATGCCGTTGGAATGCTGGACGACGTCGTCGGGCATCGCCTCCATCGACACGAAATAGATGTGGGTCAGCTCGTCATAGCCGGCCGCGATCGCCTGGCTCGGCCGCATTCCCGCGGGCAGATGGCCGTGGACGTGAAGGCCAAGCTTGTGCGCTTCGGCCGCGGCGGGGGCGACCCACGCCGGGTTGAACGTGCCGTAGAATTTAACGCCGACCTGGCCCTTGGCCTTGGCATCGTCGACCGCCTTTACCGCCTCCGCCTCGCTGGTGACGACGTTCGCAACCTGCGCGGTATTGGGACCCTTCCCGTCGATCAGCGAGGAGGCATAAACATGCGGGCCGAGCAGATCGCCCGCGGCGCGGCGCTGACGGCGCGCGATCGTCAGCTGATCGTCATTGCCCGGATCGCGCACCGAGGTGACCCCGATCGAAAGCTCGGACGGGCCGGTAAAATCGTCGCCGACATGCATGTGGCAATCCCACAGGCCGGGGACGAGCGTCTTGCCCTTGCCGTCGATCACGATCGCGTTGGCGGGCACTTTCACGCGCGCAACCGGGCCGATCGCGACGATCTTGCCATGATCGACCACGACCGAGACATGCTTGTCGAAGCGCGTGCCGGCGACGAAGGCCTGCACGTCGCGATACACGACCGGCACCGCAGGCGTGGTCGCAAGGCTGTGCGCAAGGATCGGCGACTGCTTGGCCATCGCCGCATCCTGCACTTTCTGCATCGCGGGCTCGTCCGCCTCATAACCCGCGCGGATGACCGAGATCGCGCCGACATTCGCGAAGATCTTGCCATTGGCATCGGTCCAGACCGGTTGTGGCGTGCCGCCCAGCCCGGTCAGCGCCCACAAGGTGAGATTCTGCTGCGCGGCCCCCTGGCCGATCGTAAGCGTGGTCAGCTTCTCGATCCGCGCCTTGCCGCCCGGCAGCAATGCGACCTCGCCGCTTGGATCGGAGACCAGTTTCTCGGTCGGAAGATCGGTGCCGCGCGGGGAGAGGCCCTGCGGCAGATAATAAGCGGCGGTCGAATAAGGCGCGGAGCCATGGTCGATCGGCGACGTCCAGCTGGCGGTGCCGTTGGCGATCGCGAAGCTTTCGGCGACATCGCCCTGCGGACTGGATCCGCGCAGTTCGTAGCGGGCGATCGCGCCATCACCGCCAACCTTCAGCGCTTCGTCCTCGTCCCACACCTGCCCGCGCAGCACCATGTGGAGCCGGGCCATCAGCGTCCCGTCGGGTGCGGTCCATTCGCTGATCGCGCCGTGGCGGCCCGCGGTCGACAGGATCGTGAACTGGGTCGCGTCGGCGGGCGGCTTGGCCAGTTGATCCGCCGGCACCAGCGCGCCCGCCGCGCTGGCCAATATCAGCGCTATCGCCGTTCCCATCATCCGCTGCATTTCACATCCCTTCATTCCCTGGAGACAAGGCTATCGGCGGGGAGGGAGCGAGGCAATCGCGGCCTCGCGAACGGCAATGCCGGACCGTTGAACGCCTCTCGCCAAGCGCCGGCCCTTATGCCAGACGGCGCGATATGAGCGTGAGGATCGGAATCATCGGCGTCACCGGGCGCATGGGCCAGGCGATCGGCAATGCGGCCGCGACCCAGGGCGCGATCGTCTCCGGCGGGATCAATCGCCAGGGCGCGGTGCATGGCGACCATCCGGATGCCGTCTCGCTCGCGCGCGCATCCGACGTGCTGGTCGATTTCTCGACCCCGCAGGCGCTGCCCGAGAGCCTGGCGGCAGCCAAAGCGGCAGGCACGCCGATCCTGATCGGCACCACCGGGCTCACCCGCGAAGACCATGCGATGATCGAGGCCGCGGCGCGCGAGATTGCGGTGCTGCAGACCGCCAACACCTCGCTCGGGCTGAACGTGCTGCGCAAGCTGGTCGAGCAGGCGGCGCGCGCGCTTGGCCCCGAATGGGACATCGAGATCGTCGAGATGCACCATCGCCACAAGCTCGACACGCCATCAGGCTCGGCTTTGCTGCTCGGCGCGTCGGCCAATGCCGGGCGCGGCGCGGCGAGCAAGACCGAACTCAACCGCTTCGACCGCATGCAGGACGGCCCGCATCCGCGCGAGGAGGGCGGCGTCTATTATGCGTCGCTGCGCGGCGGGTCGGTCGCGGGAGACCATCAGGTGATCTTCGCGACCGATGGCGAGCGGATCGAACTTGGCCATCGCGCCGAAAATCGCGGCATCTTCGCGACCGGCGCGGTCAAGGCGGCGCGCTGGCTCGCGGGCAAGCCGGCCGGTCGCTACACGATGGCGGACGTGCTCGGGCTCGAATGAAGCGCGAGGCCGTTTTCGAATTTTATCGTCGGCTGGCCGAGCTCGATCCCTCGCCCGAGACCGAGCTCCAATATGTGAACCCCTATACCTTGCTGGTCGCGGTCGTGCTGTCGGCGCAGGCGACGGACGTCGGCGTCAACAAGGCGACCAAGCGGTTGTTCGAGCAGGTGCAAACCCCGGAGGCGATGGTTGCGCTGGGCGAGGAGGGGCTGAAGCAGCACATCAAGACGATCGGCCTGTTCAACACCAAGGCGAAGAATGTGATCACCTTGTCCGAGCAGCTGATCGCGAACCATGATAGTGAGGTTCCGGCCGATCGTGCGGCGCTGGAGGCGCTTCCGGGCGTCGGCCGCAAGACCGCGAACGTCGTGCTCAACGTCGCCTTCGGGCAGGACACGATCGCGGTCGACACGCATATCTTCCGCGTCTCCAACCGGACCGGCCTTGCTCCGGGCAAGGACGTGGTCGCCGTTGAGAACAGGCTGGAGAAAGTGACGCCGCAGCCCTTTCGCAGCCACGCACACCACTGGCTGATCCTGCACGGCCGTTATGTCTGCAAGGCGCGGAAGCCCGAATGCTGGCGCTGCATCGAGGCGGATCTGTGCGAATACCGGCCCAAGACGCCGCCGCCAAAGGGCTGATTGTTAGGCAAGGGAGTGTTTGCCGGGCCGCAATCGCTTTGCTAAGCGCGCCTCCACGGCACCGGCACCCGTAGCTCAGCTGGATAGAGCGCTGCCCTCCGAAGGCAGAGGCCAGGGGTTCGAATCCCTTCGGGTGCGCCATTTTTCAACATGCGAACGCTCGCTGGCCGGATTCAACCGGTCGTGGCTTCAGCCGGAAGGTCGGCCGGCAGCATCCGGGTGAACAGGTCCAGCATGCGCCGTGCGTCTTTCGGCGGCAATGTGATCGCGTGGCGTACGGCGGCCGAGATCAGCACCATCTGGAGCTGGCAGAAGTCCGCCAATATGTCGGTAGGAACGTCTGAGGCGACCGGTCGCACCGCATCGATCAGCAAGCCTGTCAGCAAGCCGCCGTCTTCCTCGTCGATCTTCTGGAGTTCGCGGTCGGCCTGCGTCGCCTGCCAGACATGGCGGACCGCCGGCTCCGTCTGGAAGAAGTCGTAATAACTTTCCGCGATCCGGCAGAGGACGGCATGGAGATCCTGGCGCTTTTTCAGCGCGGAAAGCGCCTTGCGCACGCAGTCGCGGCCGATCGCATTGTAGCGCTCCGCCAGCGTGGCGATCACCGCGGTCTTGTCCGGGAAATATTGATAGAGCGATCCGAAGCCGATTCCGGTGCGCTCGACGATGTCGCTCATCCGGAACGCATCGCTTCCTTTCTCGGCCATCACCTCGATCGCGCAGGCGAGAATGCGTTCGTAGCGTTCGCGGCTGCGCTTCTGCGCCGGAACGAGGCGAGCGACAGGGCGGTGATCCGCGCTTTCCCGATGCTTGTGCCTGATCCCGGCCACCATGCCTCCCTTTCGAATTGCTTGACGCGCAAAATACGAGAGTTTATCGGGTTTAGCAAATATGAGAGATTCTCTTATTTACTAACGGAGCGCATCATGTCGGATCAGCCAATTCTCATCATCGGCGGTCGTGGAAAAACCGGAGGGCGCGTCGAGGCGCGGCTCAGGGCGCGTGGTATCGCCACGCGTCCGGCCTCGCGGACGACGGCGATCCCATTCGATTGGACGCGGCGCGAAACCTGGGCTCCGGCGCTCCGGGGCGTGTCAAAGGCCTATATCACCTATCAGCCCGATCTCTCGGTCGCGGGCGCCGCGGGCGATATCGAGGAACTGGCCGGGCTCGCGCGCGGGCAGGGGGTCGAGCAGCTCGTCCTGCTGTCGGGCCGAGGAGAGCCCGGCGCCGAACGGGCGGAAGCCGCGCTTCGGGCCTCGGGCGTGGCATGGACGATTGTCCGCGCCAGCTGGTTCAACCAGAATTTCTCGGAAGGCTTTCTGATCGAAAGCATCCTGGCCGGTGAGCTCGCTTTGCCGGCAGGTCCGGTGCCCGAGCCGTTCGTGGATGCCGACGACATTGCCGATGTCGCCGCCGCCGCGCTGGTCGATCCACGCCACGCGGGCAAGCTGTACGAAGTCACCGGCCCGCGCGCGCTGACCTTCGCCGATGCGGTGGCCGAGATCGCGTCAGCCACGGCGCGGCCCATCCTTTATGCGCAAGTTCCGGCCGAGGCGTTCGTCGGGGGATTGCGCGAGGCGGGCCTTCCCGAAGAGCTGATTGGCCTGCTCGACGAACTGTTCTCGGTGGTGCTGGACGGGCGCAACAGCGCGGTGGCGCACGGGGTCGAGCAAGCGCTCGGGCGACCCCCGCGCGATTTCGCGGATTATGCCCGCGCGGTAGCCGCGACCGGCACGTGGGGTGGCTGAACCCATGCGTCGGATCATCACGCCGGGCTTGCTCTGGTTCTCAGCGATTGGCTGTGGATTGCTGGCGGGCGTTTATTTCGCCTTCTCCGCCTTCGTCATGACGTCGCTCGGCCGGATCGCTCCGGCAGCGGGCATCGCGGCGATGAACGCGATCAGCGTGGATATCGTGACGTCGCTGTTCATGCCTTTATTCCTCGGTACGAGCCTGGCGGCGGCTTTACTCGCGATCCGGGGTGCCCTTTCGTGGAAGGTTCGCGGATCGATCGCGATGTGCGCCGGCGGCGTCATCTACCTGATCGGCATGACGACCGTCACGATGATGTTCAACGTGCCGCTCAACGACGCACTCGCTGCGGTGGCGCCGGCGAGTAGCGAAGGGACGGCGCTGTGGACGCGCTACCTCGTCCAATGGACCTGGTGGAACCACGTCCGCACGATCGCCTGCACCGTGTCGACCGGGCTGTTCATCCTGGCGATCGCACGCCGACAGGCGCTCGTGGGCGGGATTGAGGCCTCATAAAGAAGCGGCCGCCGCTTACCGCGACGGCCGTCTCTTATATTGGCGCTGACCGCGATCAGCGCAGGTCGAGCATCACCACCGATTTGGGCGGCAGCGTCACGGTCAACGTATCGCCGCTCATGGTAGCGCCGGTGAAGGCCTGCGGCACGACCGCATCCGGCTTGTCGAAGCTGTTGATCGCATCCATCGCCGCCGCGGTGATGATCCGCCCGGAGACGCCGTTCGCCGACAGGCCGGCGAGCTTCGTCGTCACGGTCGCGGGCTGGTTGGGGTCCATGTTCGCGAGCGCGACATGCACCTGACCATCCTTGCCGCGTGCTGCCGAAGCGCTGACCGCCGGGATCGTCCACTGGTCCTTGTTGTACCAGGAGGATTTGATGTCGATCGGCAGCTGGGTCGCATCCTGGAACGGCTTGTAGAGCTGGAAGACATAGTAGGTCGGCGTCTTCACCATCTTCGCGCCGTCGGTCAGGATCATCGCCTGCAGCACATTCACCATCTGCGCGATGGCGGCCATCTTCACGCGATCGGCATGCTTGACGAAGACGTTGATCGTCTCGGCCGCAAGCAGCGCATCGCGCAGGCTGTTCTGCTGGATCAGGAAGCCGGGGTTGCTGCCCGGCGCCGGATCGTACCAGCTGCCCCATTCATCGACCACCAGCCAGACGCGCTTGGTGGGATCATATTTGTCCATCACCGCCGAATGCTTGGTGACCATTTCTTCCATCTTCAGGCCGTGCGCGAGCGTGGAGGCCCATTCGTCTTCGTTGAAGCCGGTGGCAGCACCCTTGTGCGCCCAATTGCCGCTCGGGATGGTGTAATAATGGAGCGTGAGGCCATCGATCTGACGCCCCGCGTCGCGCATCATCACTTCGGTCCAGTTATAATCGTCGCTGTTCGCGCCGCTCGCGATCTTCATCACCCTGCCATTGCCGGGATGGACGAAGGCGGAATAACGACGGGTCACGTCGGCCGCATATTCGGCGCGCATTTCGCCGCCGCAGCCCCACAATTCGTTGCCAAGGCCGAGATAGGTGAGCTTGAACGGCGCGGGGTGGCCGTTGGCGGCGCGCTCCTTGGCGAGGCTCGAGCCGGTCGGAGAGGTCATATATTCGACCCATTCCGACACTTCGGCGGCGGGAACGCTGCCGACGTTGGCGGAGACGTAGGATTCGGCGCCGATCGCGTCGAGAAAGCCGAAATATTCGTTGGTGCCGAAGCTGTTATCCTCGGTCACGCCGCCCCAGTTGCTGTTGACCAGGACCGAACGCTTGGTCTGCGGGCCGATCGCCCCGCGCCAGCGATAGGTGTCGGCGAAGCAGCCGCCCGGCCAGCGCACGAACGGCACCGCAATATCCTTGAGCGCCTCGACAACGTCGCGGCGATAGCCGTGGATATTGGGGATGGACGATTTCGGCCCGACCCAGATGCCGCCGTAGATTCCGTGGCCGAGATGTTCGGCGAACTGGCCGAAGACCTGGCGGTTGATCTGCGGGCCGGGAGCGTCGGCATGGACGGTGATCGCGGCGCTTTGTTCGGCTGCCGCCTGGGTCGCAGGCGCCAGCGCCAGCGAAAGCCCCAACATCCACCGGTGCAGCTTCGTCGCCATCAAATCCTCCCTTTATGTCTGACAAATGCCCTATGGCCTGAGCGCAAAACTGGCAAGCGGATTGGACGTCGGCGCAGACCGATATCGGAGCGCCATGTCCATGTTCCGCCGGGCCGCGGCCCACCTCATCGGCCGAAGCCCGGCCGATGGGCAACCTAATGATCGTGCCTAGTGATTGTCCCGCGGCAGACCCTTGGTCTGGGCGATGCGCTGATACTTTTCGGCGCCTTCGAGAATGGCGCCAGTATTCATCTGGCCGACCAAAGCGCGCTGTATCTCCTGCCACGGCGTCTGCGATTCGGGATGGGCATATCCGCCCTCCGCCTCGAGCGCCGCGCGGCGCCGCTGGAGTTCGGCATCGTCGATCAGCATGTCGACCCGACCCTGTCTCAGGTCGATGCGCACCCGATCGCCGGTGCGGATCAACGCGAGCCCGCCATTGGCCGCCGCTTCGGGCGACGCGTTGAGAATCGAAGGGCTGCCGCTCGTGCCGGATTGGCGGCCGTCGCCGATGCATGGCAGCGCGTGCACGCCCGCTTCGAGCAGGTAAGCGGGCGGGCGCATGTTCACGACCTCGGCCGCGCCGGGATAGCCGACCGGCCCCGCGCCACGCATGAACAGGATCGTCTCGGTCGTGATCTTGGTCGCGGGATCGTCGATGCGGTGGTGATAATCCTCGGGCCCGTCGAATACGACCGCGGGCCCTTCGAATGCCTCGGGATCGTCGGGGTTCGACAAATAACGCTGGCGGAATTCGTCGCTGATCACGCTGGTCTTCATGATCGCGGCGTCGAACAGATTGCCGGTCAGGACGAGGAAGCCCGCCTCATCGACCAGCGGGTCGGAGAAGCGGCGGATAACGCGCTCATCCTCGATCGTCGCGTCGCGGCAATTGTCGCCGATCGAGCGCCCGTTGACCGTGATCGCGCCTTCGCGGATCAGGCCCTGCTTCATCAGTTCGGCGACCACAGCCGGGACCGATCCGGCACGATAATAATCCTCGCCCAGATATTCGCCCGCCGGTTGCAAATTGACCAGCAGCGGCACCTTGTGGCCGTATGTCTGCCAATCCTGCAGCGTGAGTTCGGCGCCGATATGGCGCGCGATCGCGGCGAGGTGGATCGGCGCGTTGGTCGAGCCGCCGATCGCGCTATTGACCACGATCGCGTTCAGGAAAGCATCCCGCGTCAGGATGTCCGAAGGTTTCAGATCCTCGCGCACCATCTCGACGATGCGCAATCCGGTGCGATAGGCGGATTCCTGGCGGTCGCGATAGGGCGCGGGAATCGCGGCGGTGCCGGGCAGCATCATGCCGAGCGCTTCAGCCAGACTGTTCATCGTGCTGGCGGTGCCCATCGTGTTGCAGAAGCCGGTCGAGGGCGCCGACGACGCCACGAGCTTGATGAAGCCCTGTGCATCGATTTCGCCGGTGGCGAGCATCTGGCGCGCCTTCCACACGATCGTGCCCGATCCGGTGCGCTCGCCCTTGAACCAGCCGTTGAGCATCGGCCCGACCGACAAGGCGATCGCCGGAATATTCACCGTCGCGGCGCCCATCAGCAGCGCCGGCGTGGTCTTGTCGCAGCCCGTGGTGAGCACCACGCCGTCGATCGGATAACCGTAGAGCGCTTCGACCAGCCCAAGATAGGTAAGGTTGCGATCCAGCCCCGCCGTCGGCCGCTTGCCTGTTTCCTGGATCGGGTGGACCGGGAATTCGATAGCGATGCCGCCCGCCTCGCGAATGCCCTCGCGGATACGCTCCGCCAGCACGAGATGGTGGCGATTGCAGGGGCTGAGATCGGAACCCGTCTGGGCGATCCCGATGATCGGCTTGCCCGACTGCAATTCTTCGAGGCTCAGCCCGTAGTTGAGATAGCGCTCCAGATAGAGCGCGGTCATGTCTATATTTTCGGGATTGTCGAACCAGGCACGGGAACGAAGCTTGGGCATGGAATATCCGTATCGTTTATGAATGTTAGCGCCGCGCGGCGCTTCGGGACGGGTCGGCGGTCAATAGTCGTATAAATGCCGCGAGAGCAAGCCGCCGAAGCCTCGCGCAGCCTGTCCCGGCCATGCGGTCGCCGACGCGCATGGCCGTCGCGGACCACAAGCCGCGACCGACGGGAAAGACAGAAACTCACGCAACGATATCGACCACCGCGGCGGGATCGACGGCGCGCTTATAGCCCCAGTCGGTTTTGATCGGAGCACCGTCGCGCGCGACGGATTCAAGGATCGCGGTGATCAGGCGCATGTCCTGCATGCCTTCCTCGCCGGAGGAGACGAGCGGCGCCTTGTCGCGGACGACATCGGCCATCCAATCCATCTCGCGCGCGAACTGGTCGACCTCCGGGACGGCGATCTCGGTGAACTTGCCGCCGTCGACCATCTCGAACTTGTTGCCGCCATAGAAAGCGCCGGGGTCGGCACGCAGCCGCCCTTTTTCGCCCCACACTTCGTAAGACATGGTGGCGTTGTAATCGAACGAGGTCGAACCGTTACAGATCGCCCCCGACGGGAAGCGGAACTGCCAGGCGATCATGTCGTCGACCGTCTTGAAGCGCGGGTCGGCGGGATTGGTGTTCGCCCAGGCGCGCACCTCGACCGGCTCCTCATTGAGGATGTAGCGCGACGCGCTGATGCCATAGATGCCCATATCGCCAAGCGCGCCGCTGCCGGCCAGTGTCTTGTCGACGCGCCAGGCGTCGGACGGATCCGAAACGTCCGCCTGACGGCCCATATCGGTCACGAACAGGCGCGGTTTGCCGACCGCGCCCGAGCGCACGCGGCGCATCGCGTCCAGATTCTTGGGCTCGTAATGACAGCGATAGGCGATCATCAGCTTGCGGTTCGCCAATTTGGCGGCGGCGATCATCGCCTCGCATTCGGCGACGCTGGTCGCCATCGGCTTTTCGCACAGCACATGCTTGCCGGCCTTGAGCGCGCGGATCGTATATTCGGCGTGCATGCTGTTGGGCAGCACGATGTAGACCACCTGGATGCGCGGATCCTTCGCGATCCGGTCATAGTCGTCATAGGAATAGACCGCGTCCGCGGGCAGGCCTTCGGCGGCGGCGATCCGTTTCGCCTTGTCGGCATGTCCGCTCACCACCGCGACCAGCTTCGCGCTCTTGGCTTTGCGCAGGCCAGGGATGATCTGGCCCTGCGCCAGTTTGCCAAGGCCGACCACGGCGAAACCGATCTTCTGATCCTTGGGCAATGTCGGTCGCTCGACTGCCTTCGCCTCGGCACCGGCGAGCGCGGCAGCGCCCGCAATGCTCAATTCGATCAGGGCGCGGCGCGTGACTTGTTGTGGCATCCATATCCTCCCGCCTTCACCCTTTTTGTAGGGATGGCGCGCGTAGCATAGGCCGGTATGGTTGCGCTAACAATTAGCCGAAGGTCGTAGTCAAAAAGTGGGGATCGGCAATTGGCGCGTTGGCGTCGCGCCTTCACTCGACCCAATCGCGCGCGAGGCGAGGCGCCGCGACCAGCATCAACAGACCCGCGACGAGGTAGAAAAGGAGCGCGGCGAGCATCCCGAAGCGCAGTGCCTCATCGCCCAAACCGGGCTTCAGCAGATCGGAGAGCTTGCCGACAGAAAGCGGGCCAAGGCCCAGGCCGACCAGGTTGTTGATCAGCAGGAAGCAGGCCGAAGCCGTGGCGCGGACCGGGGCGGGGACGAGATGCTGGACCGCGGTCAGCACCGGGGCGAGCCACATATAGGACAAAGCCTGCGGGATCAGGAACAAAGCGAAGGCGAGGCCGCCGGAATGGCTGAGAATGCCGGCGGCGAACAAGGGCGCGCCGACCAGGAAGGCGATGCCGGGGATGCGCGCATAGCCGGTCTTGCGGTTGCGTCCGGCGCGATCGGCGGTCCAGCCGCCGAGCAATATGCCGGGCACGCCGCCGATCAGCAGCAGCGCGCCATAGAAATGCGAGGCCGACAACAGGCTCATCCCGAACGAGCGCTGGAGCAGGGAGGGCAGCCAGAA
>Ga0070658_10000114_pt1 | contig 72052 bp, 87 predicted proteins | sample KBSC13metaG_FD_64664 | JGI IMG/M metagenome (GOLD analysis project Ga0070658, IMG submission 64664) | Corn rhizosphere microbial communities from Kellogg Biological Station, Michigan, USA - KBS C1-3 metaG | ecosystem: Host-associated > Plants > Roots > Rhizosphere > Soil ...
CCTTCCAAAGCGTTTCTCACGTCGGTGCGGGTCGGGCCTTTTAACAAGGACGCCTGCGCTACTCGCAGGCCTGCCTGCAGCAGTTCGATGGGTTCAAATCCGAGCCGTTTGCCGGCAGCGACAAGCAGTTCGGGCGCCTCAATCGTTGTCTTTTTATCGAAGATCATTGGTGCACGGTTTTCCGTTATCGGGTCGGTGCGGCTACGGCCGCACGGTTATTCAACAAGTTCGCGCGGTCGTGCCAGAACTGTGCCTTGGAGTAGCACTGTTCAGCTTTGCCCAGGTTGCCGCCTTCCCGTGCCTCGTTGCCGTCCGCGAGCCATTGGCTTGCGCGGGTCTTGGCATCTAGCCTGCGTTGCTCCAGCGGCGTTTTAGGGGTCTTGGCGGTCATGTCCGTTTTCCTTCTTCCCGTGACGAGTCACGTTTTACACAAACGGTTTATACCGTTTTCCCTTTTTCCTTTATGCGCCGGCGACGGACTGCCGCGCAGCCATCCAGCCTTGTGCAGCGAAGTACAGCGCTTTACCGTCCAGGCCGAGCGTCGGGTTGAGAGCCAGGACAGCTTTGCGGGCCTGGTCGAAGCCGGCCGCATTCGTTTTGTCGACGGCCACCAACGACAGCTCGCGCATCCAGGCTTGGCCAACAGTCTCGTTCAATTTTTTCATGGCGTCGTTTTCCGGGTTATCTCGTGAGCGGGTGAGCGCTCTCGATCACTTCTTTCAACGGACAGGGATTCATGATAAGCGCCGCCCAGGTCACTTTCGTGATGACCTTCGATGCCGGAGCCTCGTGTTCAGCCATCGAAATGTCCCAGCTGATAATTGCTTCCGCTACGTCGGCCACCTTCTCACGTTCGATGTTCGCGGTCAGCTCGAACGCCCACGCATTCGCTGCCGCGACGTAGACCACCCACGTGCTGCCGACGCCCGGTTTGTAGCGGCGCCCGATTACGACCTCGGGCGACACTTCGGCCGGATCGAGGTCTGCATCATCCATTGCACGGTTGAAGTTTGCGAGATTCATGTTAGTCCTTGTTAAGCAGGCTTGAACTTCTTCCACACGCACAGCGAGCAGCGCAGCGAGCCGTCGTGCATGTGGTGTTCGGTCTTCGTCTTGCAGCGGTAGCAGTAACGCATCGCCTCTTCCTTTCCCTATTCAACGTGCGACATTTCCGCCGCCGAAGCACGAATAAAACCTGTCCACTGACCCTGCGGCCGCAACCAAAAAGGCCGCTCGGTCACGATCCCGTCGCACTCTTGGATCATCTCCGCGATGACCCATACCCCCTCACGCCCATCCACCGAAACTTCCTCACCGATGCAGAACGATTGGGTGCCCATGGCGGTTTTCCTCAACCTTTGCTTCGCGTGAACGACCGACGTTCGTGGAACGGGAAGTGCGGGTCCATTTCGTCGCGCACCGTCACCTGTTCAACGATCGCTCCGGACGCGTCGACCACGTCATAAACGTCGACGTAGATGTTGCCTCGAGCGCCCGCCGTTGAGTGCTTCCGATGCACCAATCGGTGATCAGCAGGAAGCTGAAGTTCGTCGCGCAGTTCCATGTTTTCTTAGTCAACAATTTTCGCTTGGATCACGTCTATTACCTGTTGAGCGTGGAGCGATAGCGATGTTCCGAGCCAAATTCTGTCAGCCCAAAGTTCATCCACAAACGAATTGGTGTCGGCATACGTCCTTGCCGATTGTGGTCGAGCTATCCACCGGCTGTACACAAGATCGCGCTTTGGCTCGGGGATCGCCCGGATCGCCTGTTCTACCGCTTCCGTTCCAACTCGTCGCGCCTTTTCTTCCACATCGGGATAAGTGCGCATCGAGAGCCGGGCGGTCCGTTTCTTCTCGGGTGGAAGTGACGGACGCCCTGGCTTTTTTTGTTCCACAGTGTTTCTCATAAGTATTAATGTACGCCATAAAATGGATTGGTGCAAGCATTTATTGTACGCCATTAAATATTGTACGGAACCGCTATATGTCTTATTCAGAGGCTTTTCTCTCTGCATGGCGGCGAAAACGACAGTTTGGACGGCACAGCCCCTTGCTTACCTTTTCCTCGGAAAAGTCAGTTCTGGCAGCGCCGGCGATAGGAGAAAAAACGCCACCCCGAAGGGCGGCGTTGGTTGCAGGAGCCACTGCACAGAGCAGCGAAGATTTGGTGTGCTCAGCGCCCGCCACCGAGGACTGCGGCGGCTGTCCCGCCCAGAAGCCGGAGCGGCCACGGCAGAATCGACAGCACGACGTCGCCGATGATCAGAACAACCCATACCAAGCCGATCAGCACGCCAAGAAGGAATGGCCCACCGAAACACAGCAGGAGCGTAGCCGGGACCAGATGCATTGCTTTCGTTGTCATCGATGGCACCCCGCTCACGACGTGAGGCGGGTCGGCCCGTCGATGATCCGCTGGCGGACCGCTTCGATCATCGCTCCGTAGCCGGGCGTGTTTTCTTCCACGCCGGCGTCAGTCCAGATCACCGCCACAGTAACTGTGCCGGTACCCGGATCGCGCGAGCTAGCGTCGGGGGTCCTTACGACACGATAGTCCGGGTTGAATCATCGGCTTTCCGTCCGACTCAGTTGTGCGTGTCGATCAAAACGTCGTCGATGGCGCGAACTGCGTTGTCGTGAACGTCACCGTCGCCACTGTCGTTAAAGAGCGCTGCGTGTGCAATTCGCAGCGCGGCGTGAGCCTTGACAATTTTCGTCTCCAACTCGCTGTTGCGGGCCACCAGTGCCGCGTAGACTTCGTTCGATACCAGGCCGGATTTGCCGTGATGTGCGCTTTCAGGTGACTCACACAGCGCTGCTTCGGACTTCTGCGGGAGCTCGAGTGGAGCGTCCGTTGTCGGAGTATCGGACCGAGCGGACGATGTGCCCGCCAGGATTGCGCCGAGATCGACAACAGCCCAGTAGCCGTGCAGCTTGATGTGCTCGATTATTTCGTCATCGTCAAGACCGTCTGGCAGTCCACTAGCCACGACCTGCGGAAGGCAATAGGCTTTGTCGGCGTGCCAGATGGAGCATTCTTCGTCCATCACGAGCAGCGGATAGCCGAGCGAATGGTCAGTCAGCGTCACCTTGCCGGTATGTAGATCGAGCAAGGCGTCAACGCTGGTGACGTCATCGCCACCGATGCACCCTTGCGTGAAGTCGACCACGTCAGCTTTGATGGCGATGGCGCTTGTCTGGACCGTCTCGTCGAGGCCCAGGATTTTAACCAAGCGCCGCACGTTCTCGTCAGACTGTTTCGCGCTTTCGATCGCCGCAGCGATAGCGGTCTCCCGGTCATCGACCGAGTCGACCGTTCGTAGTCCCAGCAGCGACATGATGTGCTCATAGTCGGCGCCGGTCGGTTGTCGTTTGGCGGCGTCGAGCGAGGCGTCGTGCTTGCGAGCCGCTCGCACTGCTTGCTCGAGCGCCGCGTGGGTGTCGGCGTAGTACGGGAGGTCCAGTTCACCGCCGCGCTCTTTGGCCAGGGCAAGCGCTTCCACCGCGTTCTTGATAGGGTTGGTCATAATGGTTTCCTAGATGATTGTTGAAGATTCGACACGACCCGATCATGCCGCGTGCGGCAGTTCGAACATGTCGTGTTGTGGGGAGACTTCCGAAGGAAGTAATTTCGTATGCTCGACGTTGGTGATCGAGTGCTCGCGCAGGTAGCGCTCCATTTCGTCAGGCTACAGGTTCAGCTTGGCGGCGAGGTTATAGAGGTACCGGTTCCGCCTTGCGATTTCTTGGTATCGATGAGCTTGGCCCTTTGGAAGCTTGATGATGCCTTCGTTCAGGTACCAGCACGCGCCTTCCATCGCTGTGAAGTTGCGCGCTTCGACGATCATTTGCGGGAACGTGGCTTCGCTTTGGTTTCGATATTGTGTGGCGCGAGACAGCTGTCAACGGTTTCAGGTAACACGGAATCGAAGTCGGAGACTTCAAAGCCCGCGAGGGTTTGCTGAGTTACTGCTTGACGTTGCATTTCGTGGCTCCTGTTGAGTCGTCAACGGGACCGCCAACAGGCGGGCCCTGTCAGGGAATTTTCTGAGCAGTGTTTTGCTGCGGTGACATGCCGGTGGCCGGCGATGAAAAACGTCGGGCTGTGCTCGTCTTGCCGTGGGCAAGAGAAGCGGTCGTTGGTCAGTATGGGCTCCGCGTGCGGCCGGTGGCGAGTGCCAGCCGCAAAGGCTGGCACTCTTCCAGTAGACCGTTAGGTCAGGCTGCTTGCTGGGCTTCCAGGATGAGGATGTGCTGCATCCAGAACTCCGCAGATGGTAGCTGTCGGACGAGCTCGACGATGCGAGAGTCAGTGACCTGTTCGATTTCGATGAAGGTTTTTTTGTGGAGCGCGCTGTGCAGATACAGGAGATCTGCGAGCGTCCGGCCGTTGTACTGGTCGACGATACCGGTCAAGGTTTCGTGAGCATTGAGCAATTCGGCCATGAACCGGGCGGCCGGGCCTTGGACGGCGCGTTGGATCTCGTCGGCGCTGAGCACCGTCGTGATCTTGTCGCGCAGCGTCGATTCGATCGAACCGAGCATGCACGCGCCCAGCGGCAGCGGTGGCTGCGCGTCGTTGACGGGCAGCTTGCTCACTACGTGCTCGAGCAGGCTTGCGAGGATCGACACGGTGTCGGAGAGCGAGCTGATTACTTCGGTCGCGGCGGCGGCCTGCACTTCGAGATCGTCCGACATGACGGTGCCGGTATCGATCAGGTTGTGGGCCGCGAGGCGGTTGATGATGTCAGTGGTGAAATCGCTTGAGGAATAGGTCATGTTTGGCTCCGGATGAAAGCGCGGAGCCACCCCTGCGGGCGACCCCGCAAGGGATGGATGTGAAATTGCTGTTAGCGCATGCTCAGGGACATATGCACCATCACGTTCTTGACCGCACCGCCCCGGCTGGGGTCGTACGACATCACGCTCTGGTAGGTGTCGCCCTCGTACTCGTAGGTGACGCGGTAGCCGCTGATCTGCGAGTCGACGCGCTGGACGTAGCGGCAGACCTGTTGGGGCTGACTGCCGCGTTGCGCGAGCCGATCGCCGGTCAGTGCGCCGGTGACGGCGCCAAGTGCCGACATCGCCACACGACCGTTGCCGCCGCCGACCTGCCCGCCGAGCAGTGCGCCCGCGATACCGCCGATGACGGTGCCTGGGTTCACCGCGCTGGCCGGCTGGGCCTGCACGACTTGAACGGTTTCGCAGACTTGTTGGTCCTGAATGCGATCAGAGTAGACCGGGCTGACATTGACGATATTGGCGGTCACGTCCTTGGCTTGAGCACCGAGGGCGAGGACAGCGCTGATTGCGAAGATGGTGAACGAGATAGCGTTTTTCATGTTGGACTGCCTTTCGATTGGATGTGGTGGCCAGGTGGCCAATTAAGAGTGGGTTGCTGGTGATGCGGTGGTATTGCAGTGGTGGCGAAGCGTTGTCGCGTGCGATCAGGATTTGATGGCCAGGTCGTTCACGGTCAGCGGTGCCAGCTTGTAGAACTGGATCGAAAGCGAGGTACCTTCGTGATCGACGCCGTGAAAGCGCACGTGACTGTCGATGTGACCGTCGCTAATTGCTTCTTCCGTCAGGATCACGTAGTGATCCACATCGTGGCGTCGGTAGGTGAAGTAGACGACTTCATTGTCAGGATTGCCGGTCCAGGCTGCGGCCTGCCATTCACGGACCATCGCATGGCCGTTGACGAAGATCGCTTCGGCCTTTGCGAGCAGTTCCATAAACCGCGACTTCTGTGCGCTTGCGACGACTTTGCTGGATTTGACCGGGCGAATGTCCAATGCGATGACTGGGATAACAGGACGGCCGTATTTTGTGGCGACGGGCTCGACCACACTTCGTTGACGAGACCAGATGATGACGTTGCCGTTTTCTGCGAACGCCGCCCATGCGAAGGTTTCCGTGGTGTCAGCGCCTGCCTGCCGGCTGCGTGCTTCCAATAGATCGGTATAGCTGGTGAGGCCGACATCGTTGAGGTAGGCGTCGGCCCACGCGATGGCTTCGGTCTTGGCGTCGCCGGGACCTGCTGCAGCTTTCGCTTTTAGCTCTGCGAGGTCGGCCTTGAGGGACGAGTGCGCATCGTCGGGCAAACCCTGGATGTAGTAAATCCGGACGACGTCGTGGTTCTCGAGGTGTTTCTGGATCCAATTCCGAACATCGGCCGAGTAGACGCTGCGGCCGCCCAACCAGAAAACGAAAGTGCTTCCGTTGAGGGGCCAAGGACACTCGCTGACCAAAATGTCACCGATGCGCTCCATAGGCCATTGCTGCGTCAAATTTGCTGCATTGGAGCGCTGGAGCACCAAGAGGCGATTCGACCTGCTGTGCACGAACGCGGTCAGTGGCAGGAGGGTATTGTGCGTCATGGGGTATCTATGAAGAAAATTGCCCCGCTGTTGGCAGGGCATTGATTGTCGTGTGGAGTTGGAAGTGATCAGGCCGCGAGGACCGCGACTTGGATTTTCTTACGCGCGAACTGCGAGACAGTCACCTTGCGGATGACCTGCACTTCGCGCACAACGCGGGCGCCGGAGGTGGCGCTCAACGCGGTTTGCTGGGTCGATTTTGGATCGTAGTCGAACAGCTTCGCCATGTCGTCCGACCAGCGGTCATACTTGCGGCGAATCTTGGCTACTTCCGCAGCTTCGACGAACATGCAGTCGACTTGTTGGCGCAGTTCAGCCTTGAGACGCTGGCGCATCTGTCGGCTGTTCTGGCGCTTGAGGGCGCCGGTGTTGAAGCCGTTGTCACGGCGCGAAGCCAGTGCTTTGGCCAGGGTACCGTTCGAACGGATAGTAGCGTTGATGATTTTCATGCGAATCTCCGAGAAATGGCGGGACTCGCGCCCCGATCGGGATGCAAATCCCGATGGGCTTTTTGAATGGGCCGCGACAGCGCAGCCGGAGGTAGATGCCGAAATGTCGGCGTCGAATGCGTTAAGCGCTACTCGTCTATTAAGAAGGAATGGTCACGCAAGCGTTGGAAACCATTTGCCCAAAGTTTGCAAAGTTTGAGTTGAGAACGGAATGTTGACCAATATGGCCATTTCCAAATCCACGCAGTCTTCGCAACAGGCGGTGGCATCACCAAACTTAAAATTTGGATGGAACGGAAACCGTGGGTCGGTGCACACTTGGCTTGACGGTATTTTGTGCAAACGCGCGTAATACAACTTGATGTCTTCGAAGCTCGCGCGCTCAATCGCTTGTTCGATTCTCGCATAACGTGCTCCTCGGCACGTCTGGACATCTTCGATTTCGGCAAGCGTCTCACCGAGATTGTTGTTAGTGCTCATGCGAATCTCCATGAAAATGAAGGGACTCGCACCCCATACGGGAGACGAATCCCCGATGGGTTTGTTGTAGTGGCAGCGATGACGCGGCCGAAAAGTATGCCGAAAGACCGGCTAGGAAAAACTTGGAGCAGAGCTCATCTGTCGACGGACAGAAAAGCGTTCACATGAGAGGTATCCCGCATAGCGGTAGTTGAATGATACACCAACTTTGCCTCTGCGCAACTAGCTCGGCACAGGATAGTGAGAATTGCAGAACGGCTGCGCAAGGCAGCCGTTCAGGTGTTGGCGATTGATGTCTAGCGCACCCGAGACCGAAGTCCGCAGGTGGCTCGCGAAGTGAGGCTTTAGAAAGCCGCGCCTTGTTGTAGAGCGGTCGGGCGTGGAGCCGAGCTGGGATGTGCCGCGCCGAAGTCGACGGCGCTCGGGGCATCGCCGCCTTTTTGTCACGCGATGTCTTCGTTGAAGTAGATGACCGTACCCTGGCAATATACCCTGTGGCGGTACACCGTCACACATTCCGCCCATTGAGCCGGCCTGTTCTGCATGTCGGGACCTACCTTTCGAGGGTCTGTATATCGGCCAACGTGATCGACGGCTTACGCTGCAGGTCTAGCGCGTCGAGATCCCTAAAGGTGTACAGCCTTTGAGCCGCTTGCCGATTCGGATAATGGCCGTTCAGCGATTCGATGTATGCCTTTGCGCGTCCAGTCACGGTGTCCTCCGCTTACCCATGGTGCGGACACGGATCGCCGCTATGGCTGCGGCATCCGCTGCACACGTTGACTTCCTGAAGGGTGAATATCGTTTCCTGGCCAGCCTCCCACGCAGCCAACAAAATCGGCTCGTTGGTGAACATGGCTGGAGGTTCGTTATTGCCTGCTAAGGCGTCATTGCCGCCGTCCGAATGGGCCGTTTGGATCGCGTTCAACAGTGAGTCTGTCGTGACGCATTCTTCGATACCGATAGCCACCTGAACACGATGAATGGCGATTTGGGTACGTGCGTGAAGCCCTCTCATGATATTTCCTGATTTAGAGTGCGACCTCACCCTCGCGGGCAAAATCACATGGGGGTTAAAAGTAAGTTTTCTCCGACTGGGCTGTGATTGCGGTGAGTCGGGCACGACGACTGCCGGGCCTGCGATAAAGTGCTCGCGGAACCACATCCCGTCCATGGAATGCGGTTTGCCTTCGTCGTTGCGGACTACCATCCAGAGCCAGTCCGCCGAGAGGATCTCGTACTCGACGCCCGCCCTGAACACCTTCCTGGTCGTTTCGTACAGGACGACCGATTTGATGCAGATGACAGTTCGAGCGCGTTTGCACGCGATGATTTCCTCATCGGTAAAGCCAGTTGTGAGCATGGTCATTCCTTGCAGGTAGAGCGCCAGCGTGGCGCGGATTGGGGTAGAGCTTCGAGATTGCCGATAACGGCGAAATAAACCTAAGCTGGCGTCGAGCGTTCGACGTAAGCCTTGAGATGGCGAGGACTCACCCTCCCCCGCCCGAACGGGCAGAGGGAAGATGGTTGGCGGGGTTAAGCCGGGGATGCGGCTCGGTGCTTGAACGGCGCCGCAGGCCTGAAGGTTGCGACCGCCGCACGCACGCCGTGGTACGGATCGTCGCGCAAGGCCTGCTGCGCTTCGGCATCGCACTTGTCGAAGCTTTCGTTCGCTACGCGGAAGCGCCCGGTGCGCTCCAGGGTCCGCACGTCCGCCGCCGTGATGGTCGGCTTACTTTGCAAATCTCCGACATCGAGGTCGCGCAGCCGATACAGCTCGCGCGCTTCTGCCGGCGCCGGATAACGGCCCTGCAGTTTCGTTTCGAGGGAGTGCTTCGCTCGTCCGGTCATGATCGCTCTCCTACAGGCCAGCGACCAAGTCGTTGAGGAAGTAGTCGATCTTCTTGCGCTGACGTAGCACGGCGCGATTTTCCGCCGTGTCCGGGCATTTCACCCAGCTCCACGCACCCTTCGCATCGTCGCCGACGAGGACAAAGCAAACGCGGTCTTTCGCAAAGCGCTTGATCGTCGCAATGTCGTGGCGCGCGTCGAGAAGGAAGCGGATCGTCAACTCGACAGCGCTGCTCGTAGCTGGCGCCGGGCTGGCGAGGATCTTGACCTTCCTTTCGTCGAACTGTTCTTGCGTGATGTGCTTGAATTCCAGCGACCAGGCCTCCTGTTGAACTAGGTAGTCCTTCACCAATTCCTGCACTGGTGGCAGCGCGATCAACGCGCTGATCTGCTCTTTGATTGTGGCGAGCGACAGCTTTTTCGTTTCGAGGTAGTGGGCTTTAGTCTCTCCACCGATTCCGTCGTTGGATACACGGGCCAGTTTCGTTTTGCCGTGAGCCAACGTGGCCACTCGGCAGGCGCCGTCAGTAGACGGGAGCGAGCTGACTCCCATCAGCCTGAAGCCGGCATCGTGTACGGCGCGGATAAGCGCGAGATTCTTTTTGAGGGACATGGTCTATTCCTTGAAATGAAGGGTAAGCCACGCCCCATCGGGCGCGGTCACCCGTGGGTAAGAAGTTGGCTTTGCTGGAGTGGTGCTGTCTTTCTAGATCTGGCTTTGCGCCAGCGCTGTCGGCCCATCGAGCCACGCGCCGGTGATCATGTAGTGCCACTCGTTGACGGCGAACCCGCGCACATCATGCGTGCGGACCTCACGAACGCGCTTCATGGTGATGTTCCACTTCTGCGCCAACGCGCGAATCGTGATGCCGCGCTTACGCATCAGGCGGCACACCATCGTGCCTGGCAGCCGGTAGTCTGGACTTGCTGTCATAACGTCCTCCAGACTTCAGCAGGCCGGCGCAGCTTGTCGAGCGAAGTACTCGCGCACTTGACGTCTGAAGCGCCAGCAGCGTTGGACTGCGTTGCCGCCGCCGCCAAGGAGCGCGACAGCTTCGGACCCGGAAAAGAAATAGCCGTGGACGACGATGCCGAGGACGGCGTTTTCTGCTTCGCCACTGGTCAGGTTGCAGACGGTGCGCAGGGCACGCAGCAACTTGGGGAAGCGGGTGCGGATTTCGCTGGCGGGCGGGAAAAGACGGCACCGACCGAACAGGTACGGCATAAGCTTGCCGTGTTCATTCGAGCCGGGCTTGTACAGGTGGATATGTTCGTCATCCACCTTGGTGATCTGCCAGGCGGTGCCTTTGCAAAGGATGGTGCGGCCGATGTAGGCATGCGGATCGCGGTTCTTGAGTTTCATGGTGTGCTCCACGCAGATGCGAGACAGACCATGATCCGAAGCCGGATATTAGGTCCGGCGCGCGGTTGAAGATGGGTGTTCGAAGGTCGAGCGAGAAATGCCGCAAGGGCGGCTAAGTGAAGCGGGAGTTCTGATGAACTTTTCGATGCGAGCGCATGGAAAAGTGAGTTTTGCGGTGAACCTGCCGCAGAGCGACGTAGCAATTCTACATAACATCTTCCCGAGGTACAACAGGAAAAGACGGCCCCCTTCCCTCGCGCGCGAGCGCTGGGTAGGAGGCCGATCTGTAGCTGAGGACGATGCTCAAAGGCTAGTGCAAGACGTCGACTTGCGCCAGGTCGCCGCGGCATTCAACTGCCACGCGCAGCGGCAAGCCGAGACGGCTGTGCCCGATGCCGCCGCCCACTGCCGGCCAGGTGGCGGTAAAGTGCACGACATCGTTGGCGCGATCGTAGCCGGCAAGCTGGTACTGCTGTTCGCCTAAGCGCCAGGAGTGCTCGCAGAGGCGTTCGGTTCCTCGGCCGTTTTGCTCGGCAGGTTGCTCAGTGTACTCATGCTGGTGTCCGTCTTATTCGAGGTCGTAGTCGCGTTCGAGGCTATTGTCTTTGAGACGGCACGCGCGAAGTGTTTGGAGCATGACGTGACCGTCTACGATGCTGCGCATGACAGCGCGAAGCGCGTCGATGGCTACAGGCGTCTCCAGCTCGACTTCAACGTCCGGATACGTACCGTCCGGGAGCTTCGCGAGCGAGATCGTGATTTTCGCCAGCGCGCATGCGCGCTCGAACTCAATCACGTCAGCGGGGCACTCGGCCCGGAACGAAAAGAATGCCATGTGTGTTCCTTGAAAGTTGGATTGTGCCTTGCGTGGAGTGCGCAACCTTTCGTCTATACGAATAGGTTGCGTCTCGCTTTTCCGGTTATTGTAGTAGTAGGCGCTGGCGTAATCGGGTGAGCACGCTTTCAGCGCGCATCGCCCGATCTGACCAATACTTGCCCTGAACCTGCTTTCCGTGCTCGAAGGCCTTCGACGCGCAGCGGCTCCAAATTCGCTGCTTGGACTCGATAAAATCGATCCAGCAGGACAGGCGCACGACTTGATGGGTGCTCAGTTTGCGCATGCGTCACCTCCGCATGGAGGCGTTTGTGTCTGCGAGGCATACATGGTGCGGTGTAGGCTCATCCAGGTTTCAGAAAGTCCTGCAACGCGCTTCTCCGCCCAGGTGCGGACCGATTGCTCGGCCCAAGGCGGACGGCGCGGGGCGTGCTTGTAGGGGCCCAGCTTGACGCTGAGCTTCGATGCCCCGTAGGACGCGACGTATAGGACGCCTTTGACCTTGACGGCCGCGACCCACGCGCTGCCATCCTCGTGCGCGACTTCATTGATGATGTGCATGGTGTTCCTCGACATGCGAGAGGTTTATCAGGCTGCGAAGGAGCTTTCGACGCCAATGTAATGCGCCATCATTTCGCGGCGGCGTTCTTGCGTAGCGGATGGCCATTCGTCATCCCAGCCGCCAGAGAACACAACGCCGGCGATACCGCCATCGTCGATGCCGATCGCGGTTTGGAAGTCGAACAAGGCATCGTTCAAATCGTCTTTGGCGATGGTGTCTTCGATGAGCTGTTCGGTGATCTGATCAAAGGCGGCCATGGCGAGCTTCTTTCGTGGGTTGCATAGTGATTTCTCCTCGACCGGTCGGTCGGTTATTTTGCAAATGCGGGTCTGTGGGCGACCAGCTGCCGCAGTTGTTGGTGGATTTGATTTGGGCGGGCAAGGGTGCTATCACTTCACTGACCGCGCCGTCGCGCATGACGACGGCGCCGCGGGTGCCGACATCGCGTGCAAGCGCGCGAAACGCTCGGGCGTTACCGACTGCGCGTTGCATGCGCTCGAATTCGACGTTGACCGCATCAGGCAGCGCCAGGTAGAAGGACCTTACGATTGCACCGCCCTTATAGGCCGCGTACCGCTGCGCCTTCACAGGGTCAAGGGTGAAGAAGTGGCCCAGAAGGTTCGTGCGCAACGCATCGCAGCAGGGTCACCGAATGTTTATGATGGCGACGAACTAACATGACGCGATAGACCTGCTCGTTCGCGGGGATGGCTTGCAGCGCCTCGCGGCGTAGCAGGTGCTCGCTTTGCAGTACGCCGATGGCCGTGAAGGGACATCCGAAATAGACCTGGTAGCCCTCCCTGCTCGAATTGGTGAGCACGTCGTCGACGATCCAGTAGCAGTCATAGCTCGACTCGGGCTTTTGCATCCCGCCTTCACCGTCGTGCCAACCCTTCGACCACAGCGACCGGTTGATGTCTCCTGCGCCGTATGGGTTGTTCGCGAACGGAACACCGTCGCGCTGTGCGGAAAAGCCTTCCCAGTTGACGGACACATACTCCGGCTTGTGGCGGTGCTTTACTGCGCTGCTGCCAGCAGCCGCGCCGGGTTGCTGAACCCCGGCAGGCACGGCGATGGTGTTGCGATGATGGTGGAGTTGGTTTTGCATGCAATTTCTCGTAAATGAAAACGCCCACCCGAGGGGTAGGCGTCTGTGGTTGTTGTGTGTCGGGGTAACGGGGTCGATCTGGTTTCCCTGTCAGGATTTGCTTGCCACGGCTGCACTGGCGACGAACGGCGCCAGCAAACGCAAGGTCAGGTCGACGTAATGCTCGTAGTGCTCGATCTTCATCATTCTGATCTTCTCGATGTCGACGCCGCTCACGTCGGCCATCACGTCGCAGAGCTTACGTTTGGCCTGCCGCGTGATCTCTTCCGCGACACTCAACGGGCAGTGGGCTTCGCTTTCGACGACCAGCTTTGCAGCAATCCGTGCGGCGTTACACAGGCAGGCATACTCCGCAAAATCGGCGTCGCTCATCAGCCAGGCGTACCTGATGTCGGTGATGCGCGTGTCGATTGGCTTGTCGCCGGTGCGACGCATGCTCGCCCGCGTATCGGGCGCCATGTGCCACTCGCGTTCGGCAAGGATCTTTCGTTTATAGCCCTCGACAATCGGGCGTGTCGTCTCTTCGAAGGCCACGGCCACGAATACGGCTTCGGCGGCCGCGATCATTTCCGGGGTAGGTTTGAATGGTTCGGGTGCTTTGTTTTCGGTGGTGTTCATGGTGTCCTAGTTGCTAGTAGTGCCGTGTGAGCCAGCTGGTTGTGGAGGGCCGTCATAAACGGATGCCGGAAGCCGGCATAGGAAAGCCATGAGTTCTCGCGAACTTTCCAGCGCCAGTGCGCAGGAAAGTGATCGGGTTGGAAGGCCCCGGCATCCATTTAGGAGCCGGGGCGTGGTTGAGGAACGATCAGTCCAGTTCAATGGGCATCATGCGCAAACGTTCAGTGTTCAGCGTGTGGTACCCATTCTCGATCGGAGGCATGTGCTCACGCATCCACTGTGCGGCGAGTTCGCCTTCCAGGGCGCGCTTGACGCGTGCCAGCAGCTCCAGGTCGCCCGAGAGAATGGACAGGTCATGATTGATCGCGAGAGCGGCCGGCGGCACCCACACAGCTTTCGGGCTGGTGGCAATCCGCGGCACCATAAGCGACGCTTGCGACAGGTCCCTGCCGTGCCATGTTTCAGGCGGCATCCAGTCACTCGACTTGGCTTCGTCGCCAGACAGCGCGTCGATGTGCTTTCTGAGGTGGCGCATGACCGGCTCACAAGGCCTCGCGTCAGGGCGAGTCTGGATCGCGTAGCGCTTCGTCGTCGCGCCCAGATGACCGTCTTCAATGTCATCACAATCGACGGCGCGGACGAGCACTTCTGGCGGTAGGCCTGCTGCCCTGGCCTCGTCTGGGGTCACGGAAAAGACACCTGCCGGGCCGAGATATGGGCCGATTTTGACGGTGACGAGATCCCCGAGCGTTGGCAAGCCCTCGTACTTGGATTCGTCTACGCCGGGGTAGATTGGCGCTTTGCCGAGTGGGATTGCGCCCTGCTCGCTCATGACGAGAAGTAGCGGATGCACGCGGGCTGGCGTGCCCTTTTTCTTCTGCTTCGGCTTATAGAACCGTGGTGCTGTCTAATCGCTCGACGTGCTCGATAGCTAGCCGTGAGCCGATCTGCTCACGCAGTTCGCCGGCAGTGGTGTTTAACAGTACGCGGTCGGCGACAATAACGCCGATCTGACCGCCTTCGCGCAGCGTGCGCAATCCGCGTTCCAGGAACGCATGCATCATGTCGGCCGCAGCGTACTTCGGTACACACTGGTCGTATTCGTCACGCAGTAGCCCCGGGATATTTGCTCGCCTGAGATACGGCGGGTTGCCGCAGAAGCAGTCGAATGTGGCTTCCGTTGGGCCTTCGGTCAGGAAGTCGCGGTTGTGGACGATCCGCTCGGCCAACTGTGCGGCTTGGCTTGTAGAGCGGCCGAAGGAGATCAGAATCGATGCGACCCTCGACCGCGCCTGCGAACAGGCGTAGCCGTGAATTTCCCAGCCCTCGATGTGGTTCGGCAGATCGGCGTCGTCGAACGCGTGCACCGTGAGCGCTTTGGTCAAGGCCCGGCCCAGGAAAGCTCCGTCGCCGCACGAAGCGTCGATCATGCGTCGCGATCCGCGAGGCCAATCCAGATGGGCGAGCAGCTGGTCGATGATCGGTTCTGCGGTGTAGTAGTTGGTGGCATTGTGCAGCTGGTCGATGGCTTCGATCCGGGCAGCGTCCTGGTCGTCTTCTGCGAACAAAAGGAACGTTTGGTTGTCGGTCATGGTAGTAGTCGTAGGCATTTCAGCGGCGTTGTGGGCGCTGCCGTCGGTTATGAAAGGTGCCGGGATCGGCTGGGGAAATGCCTGAGCGTCTGCTCGCGTCAGCACGGGCTGGCGGGAGAAGCGAAGTGGGAACGCAACGGCGCCGTCCCAATTAGGGCGGCACCGTCACGGATTAGGTAGGTGGCTGGTCGTGCGCATCTGCCACAACGGCGACGTCGGGGATGCTGACCGGTTGAGTGTTGAGGTTGTAGTACTGCAGAAAGGCTGGGCCCGATTGCTCCATCGCGACGCGAATCCGGTCACCTGGTGCCAGCGCCAGCGATTGCACCATCACTGCAATGGCGCGCGCATACTGCGCGGAGAACGATGTGTTCTCCAGGCTAAAGCTCGCAGTTTTTGCCCTCCACGGTCGGACATGGATATGTGCCGGCTTGTCGCCAGAGCGTGGTCGGTAAGTCACGCCACGCACACGTCCGTTCACCATGTAGGTGCCGTAGTGCCGCTGCCGCGCGCTCGCCGCGCCCGGCGAATAACTCTCAGGTTGTTCGTTTTGGCCAGCGTAGACGGCAGGATCGACAGGGCCGACCTCGATCGCAGCATTCTCCACGATCCTTGATCGCTTCCCATGCGCGACCGTCACGGTGCGGGTTTCAAGTCCGTAGACGGCCAAGAAGTCCGACGCTGTCGCAGCCATCTCTCTCCTGATGTCAGAGGATGCCGGGATTGAGTGGAAGTCTGCGATAAGGTCGATCGCCTTTTGATACTGGAGATAGAAATTCTTGTTCTTGAGGGTAATGCTAGTGCGCTTCGTCTGGCCGATCTGGATTCGCAAGGCTTGAGGCCGGGGCCCAGACTTCTTGTGATAGACGATGTACGAGACCAGTTTCCGTTCGCCACGCAGGGTAAAGATGCGCGCAGCGAAAGCCCCATCAGCCGCCGGTTCATCGGGGCCGTTAAGACGTGTCTTTTCCGCCATGTCAGACTCCCTTAGGGAGTACGAACGGTACCGGAAATGGGAACATTTGGGGAGGAATTGCTGGTCCGGCACTATGAAGATGAAGAGTTTCTGTGACGACGACAGCAGGGGGAGGAGCAACTGGGTCAGTTGGTCCAGACGGCACAAAGTTAATTTTGCTCGCGGTAAGCACGCGCATGATTGTTCGCTCCTTACGATTTATGCCGCAAAGCGGCTTGGAAAATCGTCGAGCTGGTGCTCGCAGCTACCGAAAGCAGGTGCGAAAACTTACTTGTCTAGTGATTGTTTCGTCCGGCGATTACCGCGACGAACGAAACGGCACGATGTCCGGCTCAAGGGCCGAAAATAGTGCATTTACAGCGAATACAGCGATCCCGCATAGCGGTGTGCTTATTCTAACGCAACTTTTCACCAACTGCACATCATCATTGCGATGGGATTGCTGCCGGGCCACCATCTGATCGGATCGCGGTGGCCAAGCCTCTCAAGCGCACCAGCACTGTCGCGCGCATTTGTCGTGACGAATCACGGCAATTCGGTCGACATGATGCCCGAGCCAACCGGTCAAAATCCCGCACGGCAAGTTTCCCTCTTCGGTTTCGTCTTCTGATCGCTTATACTGTATAAAAACACAGCTCAAAGTGACAACATGTGCGCAGCGTCCGTTCCCTCTGTTCAACCATTCCATCCCAACGGCATCGTGCCCGCGGCGCTGCCGAATGTCTGGCGTGCCAGCGAACTGGCCCGATCCCGCCTCCCCAGCATTCCCAGCGGGCATGCGACTCTCGATAACGAACTGCCGGACGGCGGCTGGCCCCGTTCGGTCCTCACGGAATTGTTGCTGCAACAACAAGGAATTGGTGAACTGCAGCTGCTCAAGCCAGTGCTGGCAGCCTTATCACGTCGGCAGCGCATTGCACTCGTACAGCCGCCATATATCCCACACGCACTGGTCGCAATGGCTTGGGGCCTCGATGCGTCACGGCTGATCTGGATCCAACCTGATTGCACCGCCAACGCCCTCTGGTCCACTGAGCAGCTTCTAAAAAATGGCGGGTTCGCTGCCATACTGCTGTGGCAACGCGACGTACGTAACGAACACCTCCGCCGGCTTCATCTGGCGGCGCAAAGGACCGAGACCTGGCTGTGGTTGCTACGACCGCTCGCCAGCGCCATGGAGCCGTCGCCGGCACCGCTGCGCCTCGCTCTACGACCCGCACATGGCGGCACGCTGGTCGAGATCTTGAAGCCTCGCGGTCCGGCGGCCGATGAACCGATTTTTATCGAGCTGGCCGGCATGCCGCGCCGTCGTCATTCCGTGGAGACCGATCATGCACCTGCTGTTCAGCGTGTACCTGCCCCTGTTGCCGCTGCAGGCGCTGCGCCCGTCCTGGTCTGATCCCGGTCCCTATGTCGTGATCGACAAAGAGCGGGTGCTGGTCGCCGCGCCGGACGCGCTGGTGCTGGGTGTCCGGCCAGGCATGCGCAGCGGCGGTGTCGCAGCCGTCGCGCCCGAAGTGATCGCACTCGAGCGCGACGTGCGGCGCGAGCAGAACATGCTCGACGCTGCCGTGCTGGCCTTGTACAGGTTCACGCCTGATATTGCGCTCGAACCCGACTTCGGGCTATGCCTTGACGTAGGGCCTTCGCTCACGCTTTTCCATGGTGCGCCGACGCTCTCGCGTCTCGTCGTGGGAGCCCTTGGCCGCCTGGGCCTGACCGTACAACTGGGCGTGGCCCCCACCGCGGCCGGCGCCTGGCTGCTGGCCCGCCGCGGCCGCTCGAAGCACGGCCCGCACCGCGCGCGCGTTCTCAAAGCGGGCACGCTGGTGCGCCAGCTCGACCGCATGCCCTGTGCGCTGCTGCCCGCAGCGCAGCCGCATGCCGAATGGTTGTCCGGCGTGGGCGCGCGCGACCTGGCCGCGCTGCGCCGCCTGCCGCGCACCGGCCTCATCCGCCGCACCAGCCCGCAACTGGCCGACGCGCTGGACCGGGCCTACGGCGACACGCCCGAGCTGCACCGGTGGCTGACCATCCCCGATACCTTTACGGCGTCGATCGAGACCTACGAGCGCGTGGAGCACGCGCAGGCGTTGCTGGACGGAGTGTCCCGCTTGATTCTCCAGATGGTGGGGTGGCTGACCGTGCGCCAATTGGCCGTGTCGACGTTCACCCTTCAAATGCTCCACGAGCGCGGGCGCTCGGCGATCGCTCCGACACCGCTGACGATCATGCTCGCGGAACCGGCCTGGGAAGAGGCACACTTGCTGCGTCTGCTGAAAGAGCGGTTGGCCAAGGTCGAATTGACCGCCTCGGTGATCGGGCTCCGGCTGGAAGCGAGCCAGGTGCAACCGATGGCGCCGCCGAACCTGTCGCTGTTTCCCGAGCCGGGAGGTACCCCGTCCGACATGCTGCGGCTGATGGAGTTGCTGACCGCGCGCCTGGGGCCGGACCGAGTACTGGCCCCGGCCTTCGAGGACGACCATCGGCCCGAGATCTACAACCGCTGGACGCCAGCGACACTACAGCTGCCGACTATGGCCGCGATCGACGAGCCGCCCGATCGGCCATTCTGGCTGTTCAAACAGCCGATTAGGCTCCTCTTACGTGGAGATCGACCATTTTACGGCAGCCCGCTGACCTTGATCCGTGGGCCGGAGCGCATCGAGGGCGGCTGGTGGGACGAAGCTACCGCCGCCCGCGATTACTACGTCGCACAAGGCACCGATGCCGCCTGCTTCTGGATCTACCAGGAACGCACCGGCGCCATGGAGTGGTACCTGCACGGGCTGTTTGCATGAGCGGCAGGGCACAGCCGTACCTGCCGGATTACGCGGAGCTGCAGTGCGTGTCCCACTACACGTTTCTGCGCGGCGCGTCCGCACCGGAAGAGCTGGTGGAGCGTGCCGCCGCCCTCGGCTATCGCGCGCTGGCGATCGCCGACGAGTGCACGCTGGCCGGCGTCGTCAAGGCGCACATCGCGGCCAAGGAAGCCGGCCTGCGGCTGCTGATCGGCAGCCAAATGACGGTTAAGCCAGAGGACGGCACCGCGCCGTTCGACTTGCTGATCCTGGCGATGAACCGTAGCGGCTACGGCAATCTCAGCGAGCTGATCACGGTCGCGCGGCGCCGCGCCGAGAAAGGCACATACCTGGTGCGTCCGCGCGATATCGCCGCACCGTCGGCGGACCTGGCCGCGCTGCGTGGCATGCCGGACTGTCAGCTGATCCTGTTGCCGCGCTACGGCGCCGCTGTCGAGGAGCTGGCCAGGCCGGCGGCATGGCTCCTGCAGCAGGCGCCGGGCCGCGCGCGCATCGCGTTGACGCTGCACTTCCGCTCGAAGGACGATAGCCACAAGGCCAACGTCTACACCATCGCCGAGCAATACGGCCTGCCGGTCGTGGCGACCGGCGATGTCGTAATGCACGTTCGTTCCTGCAAGCCGCTGCAGGACACGATGACGGCGATCCGGCTCGGTATCCCGGTTGCGAAATGCGGGTGGAAGTTGGCGCCTAACGCGGAACAGCACCTGCGGGCGCGGGTCCGCCTCGGCAACCTGTATCCGCGCGCCGCGCTGGATGAAACGCTGCAGGTAGCGCGCCAATGCACGTTTTCGCTCGACGAGCTGCGCTACGAATATCCTCACGAGCTGGTGCCGGAAGGGGAAACGGCCACCAGCTATCTGCGCCGGGAAGCGTACCTGGGCGCCTACTGGCGGTATCCGCAGGGCGTGCCAGCCAACGTGCAGGATTTGCTCGAGCGCGAACTCGCACTGATCGCCGAGATGAAATACGAATCGTACTTTCTGACCGTGTACGACATCGTGCGCTTTGCCCGCGCGAACAAGATCCTGTGCCAGGGGCGCGGTTCGGCCGCCAATAGCGCGGTGTGCTACTGCCTCGGCGTCACCGAGGTCGATCCGGCCCGCGGCACACTGCTGTTCGAGCGATTCATCTCGAAGGAAAGGAACGAGCCGCCCGACATCGACATCGATTTCGAGCATCAGCGCCGCGAGGAGGTGATCCAGTACATCTACCGCAAATATGGCCGCGAGCGCGCGGCACTGACGGCCGTCGTGATCAGCTACCGTGCGAAAAGCGTTTTACGTGACGTTGGCACCGCGCTGGGCGTCGATCTATCGATCGTCGACGCGGTGGCCAAGGCCGGCAGCAGCTGGGCGCCGCGCGCCGAACTACGGGCGCGCATGGTGAGCTGTGGCCTAGCGCCGGACTCGCCGATTGCGGACAAGTGGTCGACCTTGGCCGAGAGCATGATGCGCTTCCCGCGCCATATGAGCCAGCACCCGGGCGGATTCGTCATCTCGCATTCGAAGCTCTCGCGCCTGGTGCCGGTCGAGAACGCGTCGATGGAGGACCGGACCATCGTCCAGTGGGACAAGGACGACCTCGACGCCGTCGGGCTGCTCAAGATCGATATCCTGGCCCTAGGCATGCTGTCGGCGATCCGTCGCACGCTGGCGCTGGTCTCCGATCGGCGCGGCCACCCGTTTGAACTGACCGATGTGCCGCATGAGGATCCGGCCACTTACGAGATGATCTGCCGGGCCGACACGGTCGGCGTGTTCCAGATCGAGAGCCGCGCCCAGATGTCGATGCTGCCTCGCCTGCAGCCCCGCACATTCTACGACCTGGTGATCGAGGTCGCGATCATCCGCCCGGGTCCGATCCAGGGCGGCATGATCCATCCCTTCCTGCGCCGGCGGGAAGGCGCCGACCCGGTCGTCTATCCGAGCAAGGAAATGGAAAGCGTGCTGTCGCGTACATTGGGCATTCCCATCTTCCAGGAACAGGTCATGCAGATCGCGATGGTGGCCGCCGGCTTCACGGCCGGCCAGGCGGACGCGCTGCGTCGTGCGATGGCGGCGTGGAAGAGGAAGGGCGGCCTCGAGCAGTTCGAAGAAAAGCTCATGATCGGCATGGCCGAGCGCGGCTATGACGAGGAATTCGCAACGTCGATCATCGGCCAGATCCGCGGCTTCGCCGAATACGGGTTTCCGGAATCGCACGCAGCGAGCTTCGCGCTCCTCGCGTACGCGTCCAGCTGGCTGAAATGCCATGAACCTGAAGCGTTTCTCGCGGCCCTGTTGAACAGTCAGCCCATGGGCTTCTACAGCGCTTCTCAGCTGGTCCAGGACGGCCGCCGGCATGGCGTCACGGTACTGTCCGTCGACGTCACCGTGAGCGGCTGGGAAGCGGGCCTAGAACCGCAGCAGGGCGATCGGCCTGCGGTACGCCTGGGCCTGAATCAAGTCCGAGGTCTGGAGCACGAGGCGGCATGGCGGATCGAGGAGGCGCGATCGGTGGCGGCGTTCAGCGACCTGCACGACCTGGCGCTGCGCGCGAGCCTGTCGCAGCGGGATCTTACGCTGCTGGCCAGCGCGGACGCGCTGGCGGCATTGACCGGCAACCGGCGCGAGGCGCTCTGGAGCGCCGCCGGCGGCGCCCCCGGGAAAGGGCTGTTGAAAAGCGCGGCGATCATGGAGGAACATGTGCCCCTGCAAGCGCCAACGGAAGCAGAAAATACGCTGACTGATTACCGCCACCTCGGCCTCACGCTCGGCAAGCACCCCCTCACGTTCCTGCGCGAGCGCCTGCAGCGCCAGCGTTTCACCACGGCCGAAGACCTTCGGCTTTTCCAGAACAACCAGCTGGCACGAGGCTGCGGCATCGTCACGGTCCGGCAGCGTCCGGAGACGGCGAAGGGAACCGTCTTCCTGACGCTCGAAGACGAAACGGGAAACGTCAACGTCATCGTCTGGCCCGGTCTCGTCGAAACGCAGCGCAAGGAAGTGATGAGCGCTTCGCTGCTGGGTGTTTATGGCCAATGGCAGTGCACGAACAATGTCCGGCATCTGGTCGCCAAGCGGCTTGTCGACCTGTCTCATCTCCTCGGTGAGCTCGACACCCGCAGCCGGGATTTTCATTAAGACCCACAAAGTGTCGGGTTCGGTGATGCGGCGACAGGGCTGCACAGGCCCTGAACCACGGTATGATCGGCCCGCACGTGGGCAGCTTGACAGCCGATTGTTGCGCCGCCCGGAAGCGCGATCGCCGCTGCCAGGCGACACTTGTCCGACCCGTTAAACTGACCTCGAGGAGGGGCCCCATGCGATTGCCACCAAACCGCACCAAACGAAACCGCGAGCGCGTCCGCGCGCTGTTCGAGTCGATCCGACTGCACGCGCCGCAGGTATCAAACCACGGCTGGCTCGACGCGCTCGAGCGCGACGTGCTGCGTGTGCGCCCCGGCTGGCGCAACCGGTTCGACGCGTGGCTCGAAGGCCTGGAACAGGCGCAGGGTGTGGCACCGACCATGGCAAGCCAATGGCGCCGCGACGCCAGCGAGTGCCTGTCGACCGAAGTACGCGCCGAAACCATCGTCTTCTGCGTACTGTGGTCCCTGCTGGTCACGCTGGCGACGCTTGCCTGGCAATCCATGCTGACCACCCATGCGCTCGTCGTCACGGGCGATGTCGTGATCGCCGCGACCGCCGTGATCTGGGCTTGGCGCGCCGGATGGCTCACCGATCCTGGAAGGCCGCGTCCTCCGGTGTGGAGCATTCTGTTGCGTGTGACCGGCGTGGCGCTGATGGGTCTCGCCATTGGCGTCATCGCCCCGGGCCTATGCGCCGACCTGGCCAAGCAGGGCGCCTATCAAGCGTTCGAGCGACACCAGATGGCGTTCGCGACCAGCGCCGATGGCTTCCCGCCGATGCGCGACTTCGCCCGCCGCGAATACGGCGTGGACGTCGTGCTCGCGGCGCCGGCCGACTCATGGATGCGCACGACCCTGCAAACCGTCGGCGGGACACCGGCATATATGACCCCGATGAACGGCCTCTGCGAACTCGCGATGTCGCGGGAGAGTTTGCTGAACGGGTTTGCCGAAGTACCCGCGTTCGCGTCGAACGACTGGGTCCATGGCCTCTACGAACATGAGCTATTTCATTGCCTCGACGGGCGGCGAGACTACGCAGGCCCGACCGGCGCCTGGAGCGGCCGGGCATCGATCGCGCCGGCGGACCGCGCCTATGTTCATGACGGGCCGAGCCACTACGAGGCCGGCGGGAGGCCAGCAACCCAACTGTGGCGCGAGACAGTGGCTGACATCGGCGCCATCGGTTATTGGCGCCTTCATGCCGCGCCTTCGACGGCGCTGACTCTGGCCAGGACGCTGCGCGACAAACGCGTCCGGGCTGCGGAATACGACAAGGCCCATGCCACAGCGTGCTGGATCGATCACGCCATGAAGTCCGCGCCACCGGGCGGCGACCGGTCGCTGTTCGCGTGGGCAGATGCCGTGCGCGCGTCGGCGCCATGCGTCGTCGCAACCCGATGACCATGACATGCGCACCAAGATCGCGACGCGCGATGCGCGCGCTCGCCTGCGCCACGCCAGAAGGCGCGCAGACGCCGCACGATACCAGAGATGTATCGGGTGGCGCCACCCAGATCGCCTATAAGAAGCGCTGCCGCGAGCTCGGCCAGAAACCGCACGGCGCGACTATGCCGCTCCGGCTGGCACGATTCCTCATCGAATACGGCAGCGAACCCGGCCATACAGTTGCAGACCCGTTTGGCGGTTCGCAGACGACGGCGCACGCTACCGAACAGTTGGGCCGCCGATGGATCTCCACCGAGGTCTGTCTCGACTAGGTACTTGGTGGCGCTACGCGGTTCGAAGGCTGCGTCGGCTATCACAATTCCCTCGTGGCGTAAGCCACGACCGTCACGCACGAATGCGGTTCCGAACGAAGGTCGTGCTGCTCGGTCCTGAACCGCCATGTCCTGACCGGCGGTCGTTCTAGGTCCAGCGCCTGATCACGCGCGCGGCGACGAAGGCCACGATGAGCCAGAACACGAATGTCGCCACCAGGCCCTACGGCCACAATTGATCAACGCCGATCAGGGCGCCATCCAGGGACACCGATCCGACAGGCGAAATTCCCGGATAGTCAATCACATATGCGACCGAACGATTGTCATATTTTTCCGCTCGTTAAAGGGGCGGCAGTGCGACCGGGGCATCGCGCAATCTCGTGCGCAGCGCGTCGATGGCCTGCGCTGCCGGTCCGCAATGATAGGTCTGTAGCGCCGCCAGCTTGTTCTCGGCCGCGCTAAGAAGTACCGCCAACGTGTTTAGGACCTGGTGTACATCCGAAGCCAGATACATGGCGTTCTCATTGTCGCGCGGGGAAGGAACCCACCCGCGATAACCGGCACGTGCAAGAGTCGCTACGTCGCCGCGCCACTTCCCGCCTGGCGCCTTATGAACGTCCGTCATGGGGTTTCGGAGGTCAGTCGCACCACGTGCTGCCGCACAAACGACAGCCTGTGTCCGAGGCGGCCGCGGCGAGGGCGGTGACGCCCAAAGTCACGTCGCCGCCGCACGAGCCGCAATACCCGTTTCGAGGAAAGAATCAGAAGGAATCGGCCTGACCGATGATCGCGTTGGCCCGGCTCTTAGCTTCCGTACGCTCCGATTCGGTAGGGCTTTTCTCAGCGAACAGAGCACGCACTTTCGCCTCCAGCCGACAAAAAGCCGCCAGTTGCTCGCTCTCTTGATCTGGGGCGCCAAAGTAGAGTGAACCACGACACGGGTGCAGATCGCCGGCTTCGAGGCGCAGTGGACCAACGTAATGGTCATCGTCATCCATGCGCAGCAATCGGGGCGAGCTCCCAACCGGGTGCTCGTCAGCGGCCCAATTGCTGCAGCTGCCTGGAGTATCGTACCCGGCACACTTGAAGATCGCGTCAACTGATCTATCGTTAAAGCTAATCTCACCACTGGCACCGGCCACAGCACGGCTCTCGATCGTCACAAAATTGTTGGCGTAGGTGATCGTGAAAAACCGCTCGGGATCAATACTGGCGTTGGCACAGCCGTAGGCGCGATGGAAGTGCCACCCCAAGGTTTCACCACCACCGTGCTTTTCCCGCTGCTGCAAGAACAGGGCAGTGATTGGGGTAAAAGGCGACACGCCCTCATGTACGGCGGCACGGGCAACATTCCGTGCTTGCTTGACGAGCTCATAGAAGGGGCGGCCGCCCCCGGCGCGATACAGGCCTGCCTCGCAGGCCAGGTCCAAAAGCCTTTGTCGCGCACTGTGTTCTCGTGCCAAACTTGTTTCCATATCGTCCTTTAATCCGCTACGAGGCGGTCTTTCAATTTGCCTGCTGCCGGCAGGCCGTCGGGCGCACGCGGCGCTTTCCGGGATCTTAGCGCTTCGGTTCGTCAGCGTTGTTGAGTACCTGCGGCAAGATCATGCCTGCGCTCATGCCCGTACGTGTAGGAGCGAAGATCACCTTGTGGTCGACGTCGTTCGGATCGAAGAACGACTTGATCGTATGGTCGGTCCCGGCCTGATTAACGCTGGTGGCGGCCGCAGCGTGGCCGGTCGTCCAGGTGCTCTGCAAACCAGTGCGGTTATCGTCGTTCGTTTTGGTCATGGTGTTCTCACTATCTGTTTGACCAGCACCGTGCCGGTCCTCTCAATGCCGCTGCCCGCTCTTGGCGGGCTACGGACGCAGTGGGGCATCTTCCCTTATGCTCAGTGCTTGTGATCGCGCTCACTGCGCTGGATCGCTCTGATCGCCGGCGCGTAACCAGCAGCAGCAGATTTTTCAAGCCAGCGCATGCCTCCTTCCTTATCGCCGCTTCGCAGCAAGCCTAACCCCTGCTGAAACATCGCTTCCGGGTTGCCGTCTGCGGCGAGCTGTGCCAACCGCTGCTTGTTCTCGTCGAAATAGTTCTCTACCAGCCAAAGCGAAGCCGCCACCTTGCCCTCGCTCGCAAGCTTCTCCATTACCGGCCGTAGTTCGGCGGCTTCTTCCAGATGCTGGCGACGTTCCAATGTTTTTACCCCTTCGGGCAGAAACACCCATGCCAGGACTGCCAAACCCACGCGAAAAACAAGGCGGTTGATATTGAAAGTAACTTGTCCTTTTTCACTCCCGTCAGGAGCGAACGTCGTCAACTTCATCATGGTGGCTGCGTGGCCGCTACGTGGCGGACTTTCCAGGGTTTCGGTATGGGACATTTCGTACTCTATGTGCGCTTCCGGCATCCGGCCGTTCGGGGCGCCGATCGGCGCCAGGTTATTTTCTGCCCTAACGATTACTGCGCCGGGCCGCTTCCAACCGCGCGATTTGAGCATTGATCTTCAAATAGCTCTCCGAACCCGCACCGCCTGCTGACACAAGGGCATCGCGGCGTTCGTGCGCATCAGCGATTGCGTCCTCAACAGCGGACATGAGTTGTTCATGCGGGGATGGCTGGAAGTCGCGACGCGCCACATTGATCGCGTGCGCCGCCCTCATCTGTGCGAGAGTCTTCAGATTGTCAGACATGGCACTTTTCCGAGACCGGTTAGGACTTGGGCGCTGTGACGATTTTGATATTGGCGTTCACCGCAACCACGTCCACAGGGATCTCGCGCAGTTGCTCGATGTCCGAGGCCGGGAAGGAAGTCCAGACGCCAGCATGGCCGCGATTAAACAGGTCTGCCAGCGAGTCAACCGTCGTGACATTGCCGGGGCCAGTAGCACCGACCACAACGAAATTTTCACCCTGTTCCATTGCTCGTTTCAAAATGTCCATCTTTGATCCTTCGATCATATTGCTGACATCCGGCCAGGGTCGGGCGCGTTAGCGCGCATTTTTCCGTTGGCTTACTGGCCGCGACCTGCACCGACCTGTGGACCGGCACCTTTCGCATTCGCTGGTCGCACCGGAATGACAAGACGACCGGACAAAGCCAGGTCCAGACCTGCCAGCATTGCCGCAACGCAGCCCGAGATTTGCCAAAAAGCGGTAGAATGCATGAGTGCTACCAAATCCCGGAACTGCGCAGTCTCTGGCGACAGCTGACTCATCAGCCATAGCGTCGTCAGGCCAACGCCATAAAAAAAGTTCTGGACAATAAACTTCATCGAAGCACCTTTCAAAAGCTCTCTGCTGCCGGCAGGTTCGGGACGCATTCACGCCAGGTCATATTCCGCTACTACGCGGTCTTTCTACATCCAGCCTTCGGCTGGTATGGGGCAACATGCGATGCGAGGTTATTTCCCTTACTTCGGTTCCTTGATAGCGCGGATCGCCCGCTCTACCGCTTCCGTTCCAACGCGCCAGGCCATTCCAAGGCTTTGGAACTGGTTCCAAAGAAGAGAGTGAGCAAACAGACTTCAAGTGCGGTGAGCGGCGCGGTGGACGGTGACATCTCTGCCTCGCTCGTTAAGCGACGTCGGCTACGATCGCCGCGGAGATCGACTTATAGAACTGGTCGTGTCTGTTCAACCATTCCGCGAGTTCCGGTACGGCTTTCGCCAGGTTCGGCGCCTCAGTCGTGATCGCCTGCACCAGACGTTCATGCTCGGCTAGTGCCGCTTCTTGAAGCGATGACGATTGTATGCACCGGCCACGTGCTCGACATGTCGATTCCACCTTCGTTTTGTGCAGCATTCGACAACCGACGCCCCTGGGCCGCCCGTGATAATCGCCGAAGGCACCCGAAGCGCCTGTTGTTTGAGCTGGCTGGCGCCCACGTGCGCGGCGGATATCATGAAGTGCTTTCGCGCGGTGCTTCGCCAATCACCTTCCTGGTGGAGGCCTCGTACTTCGTCAAGGCAGGCGGCCAGCATGATTGTGTGGCTTTTTTTGTAGGTAACTGGAGAAGATCTATGAGTGAAGGAATGTCGCGGTTCATGTCGGAGGTGCAGAACGAGCTGCAAAACCGTGGAGCATCGGCCTCATTGAGCGCCGATGAAGAGGACCTCGTCAATGACTACGGGGAGCAGCAATTCAGCGCCAAGAAGTGCGCAGAACGGATCATCGAAGGGCGGGCAACGTAACGCTGCCGGCCTGGTACCAGCGCGACGTCACAAGCGCCACAGCATCTGTCCTATGTCCGTTCTGGCCCGTCTAAGCAAGTGACGGCGCCACCAGGCAGAACACCGCGCCGGTTGCGCAGGCGGACTTGATGCGCGAGCAGATCCATCGCCTCTGCGACGTGTTCGGCGCGTTCAAAGTCCGCTGTCAACCTGGCCAATGCGAGGCCCATCTCGCTCTCCCCGCCTGAGCCAGCAGGCAAGCGCCGAAGAGGCGCGGATAATTCTTCCGGCTATCCAAACCAGCGCGTCGCAAAGTGCGGTGTTCGTTTGGGCAGCTATATCGCGGCAGATAAAGGGATAAGCGCCAGCACCGTCCTGAACATGTCAGGGCGGCTGGCAGATTGCATCAGGTAGCGAGCAGTTCGAACTGATGGCGTTCGACCGTTGGATTGATGCGGGCAAAGGCCGCCTCCATCCATTCCGTCATACCGGCCATTCTCCGATCCATCGTGTTCGAGACACCCGCTTTGCGAGAGCTCATTCGCGTGGCGAAGTCGTGCGCCATACTGTCGCTGCTCAACACGAAGTCCATCTGCGACAGGTGTGGCAAAGCGGTTCCCTTTGCGCCAAAAATGTGTACCTTGGAGCCTGCAGGAACGAACTCCTTCACACCATCGAGGATTGCGAGAAGACCTTGGTTCGGGTCGAGCAGATCACGCCTGCACATCGATCCTATCCCAATTAATTGCGGAGGTGCGAGCCAAGGCTCCCAGCGCGACCACACGTCCAGCATGAGCTCCATACTGAATTTGTAGTCGTCGATAGTTCTCCCTTGGATAACCGGTACGCAGGGGCGCAACATGTTGGCCACCGTTGTCGAGTTGCAGCTTTTCGCCAGCTCGTTCTGCCACGCGTACAGCGTGCGTAGCAGTCCTTCCAGCAGAGTTGCGGTTGCGCGAATGCGGTAATTTACCTCATCAGCATTGGCGGCTATTTCCTGCTCGCAACACATATCCGGCTGGCTAAACCAGCGGGCACCCGACATCGATGCGAACTCCAGATACTCGCCCACGGTCCAGGGAAAGATCCCGGCCATGCCGCGCTGCTTGCCTTTCTTTCCCCACCCGCTGATGGCCGTAAAACCAGCGCTATCAAGGGCGAAGTCGGTCTCGCTGAGGTCAGTGAACTCCGGCATGTGGAAGCGCTCCTTCTGGCGATTCCAGAAGGCCGCGGCGCTGACCATCACAGGGTAGTCCTTGTTGAACGCGTGCAGCGCCAGCTTACCACCGCTGTGCGGAACGCCTACGCGCATGATGAACTCTTTCTGAAGGCATGCGTTTAGCTGCCCTACCGGCATGTTTGTATGCATGATTGTCGAAGTAGATGTGAGGCGCCATGTGGCGCCCGGGTTGTCAGGACAGGCTTGTGCCTGCGATTAGAGGGTCAGGACGATATCGACACCGCACCGTTCACAGTGCGGATCGAAGCTGAAGTCATTCAGCGAGGAGGTTCCAGCCGAAGACTTGGCGAAGCCAGCGCATTGCGTGCCGCCACAAGCGTCGCGGCAGATGGTCGAACAGAACGGCATGACCGTTCCGGTGGCCTCATTCGTGTGAGGATCGAGTTCGAGCAGGACCGGCATCGAAACTCCGTCGGGCGCGAATGCTGCTGCGCCGGCGAGCACTGCGAGCTGCTGTTCATCGACGAACGGCTGCATGCGCTTTGCGTCGACCCACTTCGCGTCGGCACCGGCCGAGGCTGGCAGGACCAAGGTTTGACGCTCGGCCGCCGTGAAACGGGTAGCTTCCGTAAAGTCGCCCCACCCTGCTCCGTTCGACCAGAAGCCTTTACGGATGGTGGTGGCTTCCGCTTCACTGCGCGAGAAGATCAGGTACTCGGTTACTGCTTGAGCATTTTCCTGCGAAAGGTCTACGTGTTGCATAACGCTTCTCCTAAATGGTGAGAAGCGCCCCCGGCGGGGAGCGCATCCCCGCGAGGGTTGTTTGTGGGCTGCCGCCGTGGCCATGCCAACGGCGGGGCTTTCTTAGAACAGGCACTCCTGCGCGAAGTAGAGCTGCGGCGTAGCCGGCGGCAGTAAAGCGGCAACGGCAGGATCGATCGGAACTTCCCAGCGGGCCTGTGCACGCTCCAGATATGAAGCAAGCCGCATACGGGTCGCGTCGATTTGAAGCTGTGCAAAAGTCACTTGGAAGCGTTCCGGGACCGTCTCGCGCGTCTTGGCAATGCCGAGTTCGAACGCGAGCTCCTGTGCGATTTCAATCGCCCAGGAGTGGCCGCTTGCGCCCGGAATCACCGTGATCGTGGTGTCGACGGGCAGCTTCGGCGCCGCGTCCAGCTTGTCACGGAACGCGCCGAGCAGTTTCTTGGCCGCGCCATCACAACGCAGTTCTAACGGTAGGACGACATCGATCAGATACTCGCCCACGGCGCTATAGGTCCAGCCCATGTGCTCATACCCTGCGCCGCCGATGTTGACCAGCACGTTTTCGGCGTCGATGCGGAAGGCCTGGACCGACGGTGCCATCACCGGTGCGTTTCTTGGTGTCGGTGCGAGCGACGCGTCCACGATCCCTTGCGGTGGACCGTTCCGGAGAATCTTCCACAAGGGAAGCCTCGGGTTCGGACCGTAGAGCGCCATCACGACGTCGATGTCCCGATGCAGGTGCAGCGTGACTGGGCCCGCACGCAAAGCGTCCACCACGTCGTTACGCCCAGCTTGCTCCAGTGCTGCGATGGCGCGGTCCACATGCGTCTCCTCGATGGTCGCGTACATGGAACTGCCGCCGAGGTTGAGCTCGATCTCCATGTCCGGCATCGGCGCAGGTGCACGGAACTCCTTGCGCCAGCGCTCGATGTAGGCTTCGGGCGTGGTGAGGCCACTGCGAGTTTGCAGTCCCCCGCCTTCGGTACTGCGTGCGCCTTTGAAGACGAACAGCATGACGTCTTCGTACGAGCCAATGACGTAGGCAGTCCAGCGGGGCACATGCGGGTGATCCCGCTTACTGTAGGTCTCCTCGTAGGCGATGTAGACGATCTCGCCGTTGGGACGCGCGAAAGCCGCGATTTTCTTGTTGGTGGAAACGGTCGAACCCATGTTGTAACTCCAGTTGTAGCGCCACGGTTGCGGCGGATTTGTAGTGGTCTGCTGGATAGCAGGAAGGAGGAATGCCGGTCACGGCATGAGAAAACGCTGGAGCGTGCGCTCAACAGTCCGGGGACAGGTGAACGATGGGTTGCGTGTGGAAGCGCCAGCACGCACGCGGGATCGGAGGATCCGCGTGCGTGCCAGGGGTTACTGCTTGAAGTTCTCGAGGGCGCCCTGGAACCAGTTGCCCAGGAAGTCTGATTCGGTCAGCTGCATTGCCGCCGTCCGGAAGCAGAAGAACAGTGCTTCGTGACGCTCGAATTTCGGGTTATAGACATCCTGCCAGTACCGAATATAGACCGGGTCGACTGGAAGGCTCGGGTCGAGGTCGCGAGCCTTGGCGTTGAAGGTTGCGGTGGTGCAGGCGGTCGGCGAAAGTGCGGCCGCCGCCGGTGTTGTCGTCAAAGTAGTCATGAGGTTGTGTAGGGCGTAGGTTGCTGTGTAAAGGATTCGAAGGCGCCAGCGAAGAACATGCCGAGGAATTGCGGCGATAGGGCATTCGTGTGGCAGAGGAATACCGGCTCACGTTGCTTGTTGACTTCGTTCCAGTCATGCCCGCAGTACCGGAGGATCACAGGCTGATTCGGCAAGCCCCTCTTGAGCGAGCGGGCCACCGAACTGAAAGTGCCGCGCTTGCACTTGCGGGCCTCTTCACGGGTCATCGGAGTTTTCATGGCGTGGTCCTAGAATGCGAAGGCCCCTTGAACAGCTACTTGCGGGCGTTGAGGAAGGGCCAGCTGTTCGACCGGGAGCGTGGCCGAGATGCTGGAGCGTGGTTGTGGTTGCGGGGCTGCTTGCCGGACTGGTCGGGCTGGCGCCGCGGCTTCCATCGGCTTACGGAAGGTGATGGATACGGTACGGGTCAACGTTCCGCTCTCGCGGAAAGCGTCCGGATCGTTTTGCTCAATGGTGGCGCCGACGCTTTCCAAGAACTGCCGGAAGCGCGTGGTCTTGGCATTGGTGCGGAAGGTGATCGACTGCGACATGATCGCCGCGAACTTGCCGCCCGGTGCCAGGAACTTGAGCGCGTGCTCGACGTGATCTATGTCGGCCTGCCTCTCAAACGGCGGGTTCATAACCACGGCCGTGAACAGGTCGGCCGGATCCTTGGGAGGTGCGACTTGCAGGAAGTTGGCCTCGACGACGTCGAACCCCAGTTCGCGAAGCTTGCGGCAGTTCTTCTCCTGCAACTCGTAGCACGTCACATTGTGCTTGCCGACGATGTCGGCGCAGACAAGCGCGATGTTGGCTACGCCGGCCTCGGGCTCGAGCACGGTGTCGCCTGCTTCCAGGCCGGCTGCCTTGACCAGTTCTTGCGCCAGTTTGGTCGGGGTGGGGAAGAAGCCGAACTTCTCGGGTTTTTCCAGCTTGCCGGTGACCAGGTAGTTGGCGATTCGTTCCTCCGGATCGTGCTCCGCGAAGACGTGGCCACCGTGCTTACGGGACCACTTGCCACCCAGTGCTTCGAGGATCTTGTTGGCCTTCGGGTAGTCGGTCGCGTTGAGCTGGAAGGCGAGCGTTGCAACGTTGCCGGAGATCTGTGCGGTCTCCAGCGCCATTCGTACCGTATCGGCTACCGGCATCGGTTCGGCGTCCATGTTGAAGTTTTCGGCCAAAACGTCGAAGTCGGGCTGACCATGTGCCCACTCGTCCGGCTCATACTTGAACTTTGCGTACACCCGCTGCAGCTCGTGGGACGTGATGGTCCCGTCGACGCGGCGTCGGCGGTTCACTTCGTCGTAGACGCGGCTGTCGTTTTCCATTGCCAGGCAGACCGAGTAGGTCGCTGACAAATCGTAATGCGGCGAGCCTGGGCGCTGGATTGCCTTCAGCTGTTCATCGCTGAATTTCATAGAAACTCCTTTTGTGTGCATGCGGATGCGGATCGGCGTAGGCCGGCGCGATCGCGCTTGTAGGCGAGCGTGACGCTCGTGATGGGATGCCAGAGGCTGGCGAAAGGAAGGCTTGAGCGAGGCTCACCGCTGTGTGTACAGGGATGAGATGAAGAGAGAGGCGCCAGCACCCGTCGTTGGGTGCCGGCTGGTGGTCAATTCAATGCTTGCGCGAGCTGGGCCATCGGCGACGGGCTTTGCAGCATCATCGCGATCGCCTGTTTCCAGATGCGCTCAACACGATCCCGCTTACCCGGCATGTGCAGTTCGGCTGAACCACTCATGTCTTGAAGCCAGGTCACGTCGGCTTTGGGCACGCCCAGGTCGAGCATCCATTGAAGCGACTGTGTAGCCGGAGTGGTCAGGGTGGTGTTCATACGATCGTTCCTCAATCAGGTTATGGACGGGTTGTCCCTGCTACAGCCTCGAAGAAGCCGCACCAGGGACAACCCGCCCCAAGAAGGGGAGGATCGTCAAACGACCTTGCCACTCAAAGCCGGACGCCCAAACGACTGAGCGCCTGACCGACTTTTGCTTGCTGCATTGCGAGTGCAGCGGTTTGGAACAAGTGCTGCGGCAGCTTAGCCACCGGCACAAAAGTTACTTTCTTGTTGAGCGAGAAAAACTCGGTCGTTGCTGGCAGGGCGAACACTCGGTTGAAGTCGAAACGGCTTTCGCCGTGAAGAACTCCGCTGCGATCGTCTGTAATCCGAACGATCAGATCGCCACCGTTTTTGGATTCTTTGTGCGAACCCATCTGTGACGTGCCGTAGGCGACGACCCAGTGAGTTTGCCCATCAATTTGCGTCTCGCCCAAAAAAATAACCGGTCGAAACTTCGGACCGGCTACTTTGGGCGATTCATCAAACGGAACCCAGGCTCTAATTATGTCCCCCATCGAGAGGGCGGATTTCATTTTCATGGTTATCTCCTGAACCCTCGATGAGACGCTTGAACGTTTCTGCGAGTGTTGATTGTTGGGAAGTGGCTGATACGACGTAGGCGATACGACGCTGGTTCAAGTACTCGGTTTGCTCGGCCGAAAGCTCGGGCGAATCCAGGTCGAGACCGGGAATGTCCGCCTGTGCAAACACGGTTGCCGCGCGTTTGAGCAGTGCTTCGGGTGTGATGTTGTAGCTGGCCGCCAGGGTGCGCCAGGTATCCGCGGAGATGCCGAAGACGCTGTTGATCGGTTCCAGCTGGACGGTAAAGCTGTTTTCTCGGTCCGAAGACGAAGACCCCAGCCCCGGTTTATTGTTGTTCTCGTGCATGAGTGTCCTGTTCAAAATGGATTTTGCTATCGGGGCCGCGTGGCGCTCGACTGATCGAGGCACCAGGTAATCGCACGCCCTTCCGTGCTTGCGTTCGTTACCAGCGAAATCGTGCGGCCTTTTCGGTCGCTGCTGGTGAGTTTAATGATACCAATCCGGCGCTGGCCGACGAAAATATCGTCCTTCCGTGTCCAGTTGGTCGCGCTGTAGATGCGTTCGCCCAGTTTGACTCTTGGGGCGAGTTTTTGCATGAAAAACTCCAAGTATTGTCCGCAAAGGCGGGTGAAAAAGCTTGAGGCTTTCGCCTTTTCGATGTTCGTCACGTCGAAAAGGTTGTCTATGTCGAGGGTATGCAGTCTTGTTGGCGCCAGACATATTGCTGTAGAGGGCTCCCGATGCCGAAGGCATGGAGAAGCGCTTCCGTTTCCCATAGAAGAATAGGCGGACGCCCCAAGGGGCGCGTCCGCTATTCGAGGTCTTCATCGCAGCACCGGTTGGCTATTGCCGTCCCGGCAGGAAAGCAGCCCGAGGTAGGCCTGATCCTGAATTCGCTTGATCCTTGCACGCGTCTCCGCGCCGAGCTGCGACCAGGGGATGTCAGCCACGACCTTGAGCCAGTGGACGTCGTCTCGCGACACGCCAACTTCGACCATGTACTGCAAAGAACCGAGGGAATTTTGCGTCATTACGCTCTCCAGTGAGTGATGGACAAGACCGTCCCTGATGCGTCCGCGATGGGCAGACAGCGCAACAGGGACGATCCTGGCCGACTGGCGCGAGGATTGTGTTTAGTCTTGTTGAGCTGGCATGACGGGCGTGACGTGACGTATCGCGACACGTTTATCGTCGGCTTGCAAGATTGGAGAAACGTGGTTGCGATCGATTCCGCAAGAGCGGTAGAAAAATCGCAGAGCTTGCTTGAGGCTCACGGATGAAAGTTCAGCCGTGAACGGATTGCCGCTAGGGGCAGGGGTCGATGCCGGAGACCGGCTGCGAGAATATTAGCACGCTTTCTGTTCCATGTGACAAGTTCCATTCTACGCTGCAACGATGATGCGTCGGCGCAACCACCGATGCCGGGACAGATTCTCAAGCGAAATCATCAAAGAAAATGGCCTGCTTTTGATTGGACTATCATGCTTCAGCGGACTAATCTTGCACCCATGGAACAACATGAAACTAACTCTACGCTCATCCAGCGGCTCGACGGCAGCGCGGTCACCGAGGATGGGCTTGTGCTCAAGAACGTCGCGCGCATCGAGCGGTTTAACCTGCAGGTCGATAGTCGCGTGGAGGCCAACATGTTGTCTTGGCAGATGTGCCGCACCCTGCGTCGGGACTTCAACTACATCGCGTCGAAGATGCTGGTGCGTCGAAAGGATCGGAACGGCGCCCAACAGATCCGTTCGCTCGTGATGGACGTGCGTATGCTCGCGGAAGAACTGGCGAGTGAGACGGCTTCGTTTCCGCCCAATCCGGCGCCAGACCATCGCATCGTACCGATCCGGATTGTGTCTGCCGAGGCCGCAAACGTGTTTCTGGCGATCTTGCAGGCCGACCAGGCTTACGGCCGGCTCAACTACGCGCTACAGAACAACCAGATCAGCGAACGCGACCTCAATCACTACTGCACCAACTTCGAGATTGGCCTGAGTGGGCTGAAGCTGTACCTCAATAATGCCGCCGGCGCCAAGACGACCAGGCAGCTCGCCGTCGAACAGGGGATTGCTTGACGTCCTCCCCGCCTTAAAGGACGGGAATTCCTACAGCTAGCGTCGCACGTCCGCGACGGAGAATGTTTAACGCAGCATTGATGTCACGATCATGTACGCAACCACAGCCACTGCATTGCCACTCTCTTATTCCAAGGCCTGCGATACCTTTCGGCCGCGAATCGGGCAGGGTGCCGCAATTCGAGCAGGTTTGGGAGGAAAAACTTTCGTTCACTTCCTCGAACCACGCGCCATGCTTAACAGCCTTGTACGCCAGTTTGCTACGGAAGGACGACCAGCCCGCATCGAGAACGGATTTCGCCATGCTGGTCCTGGCGAGTCCGGCGGCGTTCACATTGCCCACCGCGATGTAGTCGAACTCCCGAACGATGCGGCTCGAGAGCTTATGGTGAAAGTCATTGCGGCGGTTGGCGATCTTGGCGTGGATGGCCCTGACGCGGCGCTGCTTGCGCGCACGCTGGGCAACGGCCAGCGCCTGCTCCAGGCCGCGATAGATGCGCTGCGCCTCAACCTTCTCTCCGGTGGACAGCGTGGCAAAGTCTTTCAAGCCGAGGTCGATGCCGACCCCGCGCACCGGCTGGCGGGCATCGGCGGGAGCAGTATCGACGTCGATGACGATGTTGAGGAACCAGTTGCCGCGGCTGTCGCACGAAAAATTCGTGCCGTCTTTGATCTTGCCGACCGGCAGAGGCCTGCTGTCGAACACGCGGAAGGTGTTGCCGGCGAACCGGAAGGCGTCGCCTTCGCGCTTGAGGTCGCGCCCTTTGAGCGGCACCCAGCCGAGGTGCTTCTTGCCCCGGTAGCGCAGGTATGGACGCTTCTTCTGCGCACGCGACATGGCGTATTGCTCACAAACCGCGTTCACGGTGCCAGAGTGCAAGCCGAGCTCCTTGCTGCTTCCTTGCGTGAGCTTGTTCAGGTCGAATCCGGTATGCCAGCGGCGGCCAAAGCGAAGCGCATCCTTCTGTCTATCGTTGCAAAAATTCCAGACGAAGTTGCACGCCCGTGCCTGCTTGTTCAGCAGACCAGTCAATGACTTCACGCGGTAACGATAAACAAGAATCATATGACGAAAGTTTACCACTATCAACCCGGAAGGAAACGACCCCTGGGCGGTCGGCTCCTTTCACTCCCCGCCCTGAACGGCGGGCTTTCTAGGAGCAAAATCTGATGACCGGTGTAGCGACTTCTGATAATGGCCAGGAAAGCCGCCCGCTCGTTATCAAAGGTGTTGAGCGCATCGAGAGGATTGTGCTGCGTCACAATGACGTTCGCCGTTACGCCCAGCTCTACACGCATGGTTTCGGCCGCACGTTGCGTCGCGACTTCAACGTCACCACTGTGGCGATTTTCTTCGCCCGTATGAATCCAGAAGTACGCGAGAGTATATGGTTCCTGCTGGATCGCTTGATCGAAGAGGCGCGGTTGTTGGAGGACTTGGCCAGACCATACGAGATGCCGCGGGAGCCTGCACTCACGACCTGCCCTATGCGTATCATTTGCGAAGAAGCGGACGTCTTGTTCGACGCCCTGCACCTCGCGGACCGATCCCTCTTCAAGATCCTGCGCATGCACGAGGCTAACTTGACCCAAGAGGAATTGGCGGACCCTGCCTTGTATAAGACTGCGCGGCGCCGCATCGCCGATATAAACCACGACATGGCGGCGCGGTTTTACGACGTCTTTAGCGCCGTGAAAAAGAAATCCATCCGCAAACCGGTGGGCGAAGCGCCGGATCGGGTGACCGCGACTGGCTAGATGCTGCTGGACTGGGAAGGCCAAGCGTGCGGCGCCGGCCTGACTGGTCCGTCCCGGAATCGTGCCATGCATGGCACACTCCCAACCTACCCCCAAGTCACCCAATAGTGTGACATGCATGGCACAGATGAGCCCTTGCTGAGGCTCTTCCCCTCCCCCGATAGGCATTTGCGACACGACCGCGCGAAGGAGCGTTCTCCCGACATCAGAGGTTGGGAAAACTAACTTTTGTCACTTGCGGACCTCGCTTGTCCAATTAACATATGGGTACCGCTAGCCAACAAAGGACCTCTCGATGCAAAGCAATACTTACAACATGCAAGACCTGGCCCAACCGTTCACCTTTGAGCCGCATGCCGTCAGTAATAAGAAAGTGGGCATGAAGGAAATGGGGGCAACGTCCGACGACATGTGGAAACCGCCAGTCTCAAAGCTCCGCCCGATCCCGGGCTTTAATGTCCGTGTGAAGAATGCCGATTACTACAGGCGGCGGCGCGAATACGCCGATTCGATGAAGGTCGAAGGCTATCTTCCTCATAAACCGATGGCCGGCTACGTGGGCGTCGATCCCGACACTGGCGAAACGGTGTTCTTCATCACCGCCGGCTACACGCGCCTCGACGCCATCGAGCTGGCGAACAGTGAACTGCCGGAGGAACAGCAGATCAAGTTCGTCACTGCGGTAACGCAGGCCGTGAAGGACCCGAACGATCCGAAGTCCAAAGGCTTGAGCCAGGATGATCTGAATGCCTTGCTGATCCGCGAGAACAAGGGCGCCGCTCTTAACGCCTACGAGGCATCGATCGTCTGCAAACGCATGGCTAACAACGGCAACAGCATCAACGTCATCGCCACCAAGACCGGGTTTTCGTCCGAATGGGTGGGCAACTTGCTTGAGCTTGCCGCAGCCCCGATCGAGCTGCAAATGATGGTCGCGGACGATGTCATCAAGCCGACGTTAGCGATCGAGGTCATCAAGGAGCACGGCGATAAGGCGTTGGCGGTGTTGCAAGTCGCACTGGCGCGGAAGATCGGCATCGACGCGACGAGCGCCCCAGCAAGCGTCCAGGCCGGGGGCAACACGTGGACCGATGCCCACGTATCCAGCAAGGCTGACGTGGCCGCTGATTCCGACACCGCCTCGGTTGTCAGCGACGCGCCGATCGATGCGGATGCATCCGGCAAGGAAGACGTGCCAAGTGATTCCGACACTGCGGTCGTCAGCGACGCGCCGGCTGCCGCCCCTCAAAAGGTGCGTCTGACGGCAAAGGACCTGGTGGCGCCGGAGGTCCGGAAATTCAACAACAAGGTCCAGAAAGAGGCCCCGGCGCTGTACAAAGCGGCCAAGGCGATCAGTAACGATGCAGCGTTCAAAAAACTTAACCGCGAATGCCGGGAGGCGCTGCTTCAGGTGTTAGCTGCGCTCCAGCCGTACGAGGTAACGGATGGACCGGCAGTAGATCCGCGGCAGGCCGGGTTGTTCGCTGAAGCGAACGGCCAAGAGAGCGCCCAGCAGAAAGAAGCGCACGCCGCAAAAACAGCCTGACTCGCCTGGGCACAGGGCAGCCGCGCGATCGCCGCGGCGCCCGCCTTCCCTACCCCACCCAACTCCGGACACGGCCCCGGTCAAGGTGCGTGAACTTTTTGCCCGGGTAGAACCCCACTCCCCCGCCGGCCAAGTAAAGCCCGAAACGCCCCACAGCTTCTGGGCTGACCCCTTCAATTCGCAAGTCGAGTGCCTGCGCCCTGGTATGAAAGCTCTCCTTCGCTGCGCCTTCGATCTTACTGTTGGTGCCCTTGGTGCGGTAACCGCTGTTGATGATGAGCGGACGGTTGATCCCGGCAGATAGCAACCATCCGTAGAGACCACGCGCGATGTCCAGCGTAACCGGGTCGAACTGAACTGTAGCGCCAACATGGATGTCCCGCAGTAGTCGGCAGATCTGGACGTAGCCTTCCAGCACCAGCTGGCCATCGGCCCAGTACACCGCGCGCACCTGTTCGTTCGACTCTGGACGGTAAAGCCAAAGCTCGCGCGGCCGGGACCAGAAATCGTTCGTCTGCGCAAAGCCTGGCAGTATCGTCGCCGCCGCAACGCCAGCCAGAGTCTGCAGCGCCCTGCGCCGAGTCGGTAGGAGCAAGTCGGCCGCGCCCGGGGCGGCAGGAACCGTCTTCATCGCGGGCATTGCTGCAGGGCTTGCTGGGCAGCGTGCTTTTCCGCTTCTTTGCGGTTTGTCCCGACGCCGAAAGTCTTGATGTTCAGCGCCGGGATAGAGCAGCTCGCTTTTACGACGCTTCGGCCGGCCCCGTCGCCTTTGTGCACCGGTTCGTAGGTAGGCACCCGGACGCCGCGTGCCTGGAGGTGCTCTTGCAGGGCAGTCTTCGGATCCTTTCGCAGCGAGACGGCGCCGCTGTCGAGCAGCGCCAGCATGTGCGTCTCAATCACTGCCTTCGCCACCTCGTGGCCAGCATCGAGCTCGACCGCAGCGAACAAAGCTTCCATTGCGTCCGAGAGGATGGATGGCGCTACATGCAAGGCTTGGTACTCGGCACCGATTCGAAGCACAGGCCGTAGACCAATGCGGTTGGCAATGAGCACCAGCCCATCGTGGCATACCAGTCCAGCGCGCATGCGTGACAACTCGCCTTCGCTTAGACCGGGATAACGTTGATAGAGCATCGCGCCGACTGTGTAGTTGACGATGGCGTCGCCCAGGAATTCGAGACGCTCATTCGACATGTGCGCGTCGAAGCTCTTATGCGTGATCGCCTGTAGCAGCAATCGTGCATTTTTGAAATCGTGCCCCAAATTGGTTTGCAATGTGGCGGTAGCCGAACTGGACATGTCTTATCCTTCCCTCAAGGAACCGCGATTCTATGCGGTTCTGTCGAGTCGGCGCCGGCGAAATGGCACAGGAATTACAGCCGACTCCCAATGCCTAGAAAACGCATTCGAATGGGAGGCCCGCCACATTGCGGGGAAAGATGACGACACGAAACTACAGCAAGAACCCGCACTACGCCGTGCCGACCCTGGCCGATTCGTCGAAGGTAATCTTGTTCGAGGCGCAGCCGATCGTCGCCATCGCGAACGGCTCGATTGTTGGCCACGAACTGCTCTACCGCGGGCCCAGACCCGTTCACTGGCCCGCCGTCGACGCGGCGATGGTGCGGTTCCTGCGCACCAGCCGCGACCTGCCGCTGATGTTCGTGAACTTGTCCAACCAGGGCCTGATGGACATTCCGTTTTGCGACCTGGTCGAGGCTGCGGCCAGCAACGCGATTGTGTTTGAGCTGAGCGAATCCGTGTCTGAGTATTCGATGCACAAGACCATTGCGGCCAAGGTGAACGCCTTGATCGACAGCGGTGTGCGTGTGGCAGTTGACGACTTTGGCACTGGCCGCGATTCGCTCGAGCGCATCTACGAGCTGAACTCGACGCACGCCGTTAAGGTCGACCGGTTGTTCCTGCAGACCTGCGCCAGCCGTGATGACGCGGGCGCCACGCTGCGCTACTTCGTTGAGCGGTGGCGCGAAGCTCGGATCTGGTCAATCGCGGAAGGCGTCGAAGATGCTGCGACGTACCAGTTCGCCCGCTCGATTGGCGTCGACATGGTGCAAGGCTGGCACATCGATTGGTTGGTCAACACGGCCGCGGCGGCGTAATCCTCCCTGCGCCGCCGGCGTCCAATACCCTGGCGCTGGCGATCACTTCGCTCCCAGCAGTTTCTCGATACGCGCGCTGTCCAGCAGCCCGTTCACGACCCGTCCGTTTTGAAAAACGGTCGACGGGGTGCCTATGATCCCGATCTTCTTCGCGAGAGCGTAGTTGCGGTCCAGGCCGTCGCCAGAACAAGTCCTTTCAACGATCGCCATGCCAGCCACGACGCGCGCCCACTGGGCCCCCGGGTCGCGTGCGCACAGCACGCTGGCCGCAACAGCGCGAGCGCCAGCCTCATGGCCGGGAAGCAGATGACGGTAGATCGTCACATTGCGCACCTTGCTAATCTCGGGTTCCTGTTTGCGGCAGAAGCTGCAGTCCACGCTCTCGAAGAGGTGCAGTATGCGGGAGCCGTCTCCCTGGACTGTTTTGATCGTATCCAGCGGTGTTATGGCGGCCAGAACACTCGGCGCCAGCACAATAGGATCATCCTCGCTCGCCATGTAATAGAGAACGCTGGCGGCGGCGCACAGCGCAAGAATGCCAGCGATGGGGCGTCGCCAGGACGCTGGAAGAAGCGCTTGCGCGACTGATCGTGCGCGATAAGATGTATTCATAGATCAATTACAGACGGAGCAAAAAAATCATGATGCACTTCATTCCCCAGCACGGCGACACCTTTGTCGGCATCGCCCTCTTTATCGGTTTGCTGAATTTCCTGAACTTCTTCTTCGGCAACGCCGACGCCCAGGCTGAGTATTATGCGGGCCAAGCAGAGGAAGACTGGAACGACGACCCGTCGAACCCGCTGAGCCAGAACTTCAGCCGCGACTAAGCAGGGGAACTTAGTTTCCCGTCAAGCGGTCGGTCGCGCCGCAGGCGGAAACGCAGGAATATTCTCCAGCGCGCCTGGTACCGTAGCGTCCCAACGCCACCACCCTGTCTCCCCATACGTGCGGTCGTAATAGGCGGCTTTCTCCCGCTTGCGCGCCAAGTACGCGTCGTCGCTTCGCCCGAATACCTCCATAGGCACTTCGCCGCGCTCGCAGTCGAGCAGGACGAAATCCGGAAGTACCTCGCTCTCATCCTGGCTGTAACGCATCGGCTTGTAGAAGGCCCGGCCTGCGGTTACCAGCCTGTTCGCGATTTCCCGCTCGTAGCTCGACTCGACAGGGATCCACTGCGCGGTCACACTCATCAAGGCTGCGTCAACCAGGTTCGCGGATAGCCGTCCCTGACGCTCCCTTACCTCGATCTGCGCGATCACGACGGTCTGGTGTCCTCGTGCCCATCCAGACGCGACCAGCGGGAATCGCTTCCCAATCCGATCCCACTGCCCTTCTGCCATGAATACTCGCGGTATTCCGTGAAACCCGGAGATGGTCAGCTCGCGTTTGGCCCGTTCAGCGCGCTCAAGCGTGTGGCTGGCCATAGGGGCAATGATCAATAGGCGGCGCTTCTCGACGATCGCCGCGCGGACGCGACCGCGATTTCGGTTCGCGTCAGCGTCTTCCGCTGTCGCCGCGGGCAGGAGTAGCTGGTCGACCAGCGTTACATCGCCAGCAGTGATTGTGCCGGCCGACGTATGCAGACGCCGGAAGGTGGTGTACTGGTTGCGCTTACCTGCCCAGTAAGGCTGCCAGCGATTTAGCGTCGCGTGGTCCCACAGGTAGCCCAGCAATCCAGACAGGCCAATCGCTGCTTGGCTGCGCCCGCCACTTCGGGGCTTTCCCTCCACGGTGGTCTTTCTGTCAGGGGCGACATCGCGAATCTTCAGGCCGATCTCCAACCTGATCCTGACATTACCGTCGCGCTGAATGTCGATCACACCGGCAGCGGCCTTGTCGGTGCCGCGATCGCTATCATCGTCCGAGCTGAAGCGGCAGTCGGCCGCATGCTCGCCAGCCGAGCCGCCAAAGCGCGCGAGCGAGAACGAATCCGAACCAGCGAAGTATTTGATCGCCAGCCGCTTTGCGCCCGTGCCGCGGCAAGCGCATTTGACGATGCCGAACTTGTAAGCGTTCTTAAGTACCGCCTTCCACGACCGGGCGTACCTCTCCTCGGTCTGAAAGGACGGAGTGTAGTTTTTCGCCTGATCGTCCAGGACGATTGTGACGGTATGGACATTCGTCATGTGTGGTCCGAAGAAGTTTCCGACGCAACAGTTTCGCACTGGGCGGCGATCCGCGGGGCCGGAAAGCGCCGCAACAAAAAGTCCGTTTCCTTGAAACGCGTGATCTTGCGGCTCGGCAGGTAAATCTGATCGATTTTTCGACACTTTACGTTTGGAATCCGTCAAATCAGCATGTGACACTGATCCCATCCTTTCCCATTTGCCATAAAAAATCCGGAGCAAAGATGATGACAGTAGACGTGATGCACTCGCGGCCGCGCACCAAGAGGTCGCAACGAACAGCGGACAAATCGATGATGCCTACCGATGCCGCCATCCTGGCCATGCCCGAAGCCGACTATATGAGTAATGTGCAGCTCGCGTTCTTCAAAAGCCGGCTGCTCATGCTCGAGCAGCTCCTGGTCGCGCGCGCACGTGGTGCCGACGTCGCCATTTTTAACAGCGCCGCTGGCGCGGATCCGATCGACCGAGCCAGCGTCGAGGAGGAGCACACGATGGCGCTTACCGGCCGAGCGCGCGACGCCGCACAGCTGCTCACGATCCGCGCAGCGTTGAGGCGCATCGAGCAGGGCGAGTTCGGCTATTGCATGGAAAGTGGCGAGCCGATCGGTGTCGAGCGGCTGCTGATCTGCCCCACCGCGGTCTATACGAAAGACGTGCAGGAACGTCTCGAGATCCGCGCTCGGCATTTTCGCATCCAGGGGTAAGGACATGTTGGCATCCGGAAAAAACGGAAATCCGCACTACAACCCGGCCAACCTATTGGACACGCTGCAGCGACTTTTCAACGTGAAGAACGACCGCCAACTGGCCAACAAGCTCGACCTGCAGCCCCCGCTGCTGTCCAAGCTCCGCCACAAGCGGATCGATGCGCCGCCGGCGCTTCTCATTCATCTGAACGAAGAGACCAACTTCAGTATCCGGGAGCTGCGTGCGCTAATGGGTGACCACCGCCCGCATTGCGGCCCATCGGCTCGGCACCCCACTGTCGAGGAGCTGTCGGCCAGCCGCACGCTGCGTATCGAAACGCGCGAGCGCCAGGGCGTCACCGAACAAGGCCCGTAACGGCCCCTTTCGCGATCCACAGCGCCCTGTAGACAGTCGTCTACCGGGCGCTTTGTTTTAGTATCTCAAACAATACCGGCCGACGTACGCCAGTAGATAAGCGGGCAGGCCTGCGCCAGGTCGGCCGCACGCCAATGCGCGTGGCGCGAGCACTGCCGGCGATCGGCGCGAGCTGGCACGCGCATTAGAGGGCGGCCGCTGCCGCTGTATAGCCGCTAGTTCAACCAGTAGCGGATCGGACGCGCCAGCGTCAGCACGGCATCAAGTTCGCACTACCAGGGCCACTACACGGGCCAGCGCAGAGGTTGGCCGCGATCCGCGCGTGAGCCGGCCGGCGAGCACCACATCGACGTCGCCAGCGCGCAACACGAAAGTAGCCACCGGCGCGCACGCGCAGCACCAACATAAGCGTGCGGGCCTCGGCGTCCGGACGTCGTCGGTGTGCGGCTGGTCGGCAAGCAGGACGTCGGCTGCGGCCCAGGCAGGCGTGGCGCGTGCCTGCCGACGGCGATCATGTGCATCGCAGCACTACGTCGACCGCGCAGCGCGGCGGCGCGCATGTGCATCGCTAGAGCGTGGGCGAAGCCGGTGTGCGGGCGCTGGCAGGCCACCGGAGGAGAAGCCGCCACACGGACGCTCGCGGGCTCGGCCACCGCCGGCTGCGTGCACGCGCAGCACCAGCACAAGCTTTTGCCGCGCGGCCGCTGCCTACAATGCGCACGCCAGCCACAGCATAGGCGCTTGGGCGCGCCAGCGCGAAGCCACTGGAGCGCATCACAATGCCGTGCACGTGGTCATGGCGTGTGGGCAGCGCGTCGACGCAGCCACTCGGCGAACGCCTCGTCTTCGACGCGATAGTCTCCGAGTGCCAGGCGCGTCACCACGTTGTCCGACTGCAGCCGGCGCAACGCGTGGGCCGCAGTATTCTTCGTCGCTGGTGCGCCAATCATCGCAGACAGTCGGGATAGCCCGGCCGCGCTGTGCAGGTCCGCCTCGCCGCGTGCGATGAGCGTTACGACCGCCTGGTCGGAACGATTCAGACCCGTCCACTGCTTGAGAAACTCCTCGTCGGAGAAGACCGACTCCTTCGTGTGCTTGAGAGCGGCCTCCGCACCCTGGGGCTGGTAAAGCATGTACCGTTCGACGAAGCGCTTGAAGAACTCGGGCGTGTGATGCAGCTCGTCGAAGGCGTGCAGGCCTTGCTCCCTGGTCAGCCGTTGCCGGGCCATGCTGTTCATCTGCTTGATCGTGAAGGCGACGAACTCCTCGCCCAGCAGAGGAAACGGTTCTAGGGCCGCCCAGTTGTAGAACGGCTCCGCGGCGCGCGCGAACATAGCCCGCAGGGTCGTTTCCGAGCTGCCAGCGAAGATAACCTTTATGCGGCCCTTGCGCACGTCCAGCGCCGCCCGTAGTGCGTGGGCGAAGTCGCTGTGGTCGGCACGGGCAAGCACCTGCGCTTCGTCGATGACCAATAGTAGCGGCTTCTTTTGGCCGTCAAGTCGTTTGAGCACGTCGGCCAGCGCCGGCGCCGCATCCCCGGCCAGTTCGGCTTCGACAGACCCTTCCACTCCACCGGGAATCTTCGCACCCGCTTTCAGCTTACGCACCGGACGGCCCAACCCGGCAAGCACCGCCTTCATCCCCTGCGGCGCCAACGCCGCATCCAGGACGGAGACTAATGCGACGTCCGGCCGCGCACGGTTATCCCACAGGTTCGTGTAGGCGACCAGATATCCGCGCTCGCGAGCGGCCGGCAACAGGTCCTTTTGCAGGAATTCGGTTTTGCCCATCCGGCGGCGGGCGAACAGCCCTCTGGCAGACGACAGCTTGAGGTCGAACGCGTTTAGGTACGCGTCCGCCAGTTCTGGGCGGGCGAAGTGCCAGGGGTCCGACTCGACGGTATCAGGAAGTGTCATCGCTTTCGATAAGTATCAAAACTATTGATACTCAATGATACCTACCTCCAGTCTGGTGTGCAAGACAGCAGCGGTGGCCTACGGCGCACACGCACAGCACTGGCACCATCTCACGGGGCCGGCGCCTTCCGGCGCGACGCGCGGCCGTTTTAGGCCTGCGCCGGCGTCACGTACGCGATATCCGCGCCAGAACGCGGGCGCGGAGCCTGGCCCTGTGTGCACACGCTCACCGGCCACATCGGATCGCCCGCGACCATGAGTACACGGCGGAACCGCAGCGCGCACGTGCAGCACCAGCGCCAGCGCGCGGGCCGCCGTCTGGGCAGCAGCGGTGTGCAGCAGCTGACCGTCCAACATTCAGTAGTCCGCAACCCGGGCGCGCAGCAGCAACGCCAGCGCGTGGACTCGGCGCCTCTCGACGCCGGCGTGCCGCAGCTGATCGGCCCCTACCGGACCGGCCGCGATCCTGGCGCGGCACGGCTGCCGCTGGCGGCGCGGATGCGCAACACCGGCGCCAGCACGAGGCCCCTAAGCTCGGGCTGCACGGGCGTGCAGCAGCTGACTACCTCGTGTCGGATTGGCCGAGATTCAGATACGCGCGGCGCGACCACTGCCGGCGGCGTGCACGCACTTGCTAGCGCCAGCGGATAGGCCGCCCCCCGGGCGCCGCCGGTGTGCGAGAGCTTGAGGACCAACGCAGGGGCGGCGGTGACCTGGGCGGCTGTCGGCGGCCACTGCTCGCGGGATGCACGTGCAGCTCCAGTGCCAGCGCCTGGTCGGCGCCCAAGTGCAACGCCCCGGGCAAGCGGCGCAGCCAACGCCAGCTACGTGCACAACTGGCCCAGCGCCATATGGCACCAACGTGCTACAGATGGTCGGGCAGCACCGCGCCGGTCGCGACGCGGATGCCGGCGGCAGGTCGGCGAGCGCCGGTCTTCGAGTTCGCCGGCCTTCACCGATTTCGCAGATTGTGGATCCGCTACGAGCGCCACGCGAACATTCATCAGGCCTTTCTCTCCCTGTCTTGCTCGCTCATCTGCTGGCGGAACGTTGAACGGTTTTGTTCAAGACACTTAATTTGCTACAAGCTCGCTGTCCGGGCCCTTGGCGCCGATGATGGACCTTGCGGCGACTTCAAGAGCGGCCAGGTTACAGCCGTCACTAGGCTTGAGCCAGTCGGTGGCGTGGCGCCGGCTGTGGTCTTCCCAGAGCACCTGGAGCTTGCGCACATCCGCTCCATAGATGCGTGCCGCGATCAGCTCGTTCGACAGCTTCATGCAGTCGACAATGCGGTCGGCTTGGATAACCGCCGTCGGCCCCACTTCGATCGTATCCATGGCAGCGGTAATGACTTTTACGGCCCGGTCAGGTGCGTCGGGCGTGGTATTGCGCCCGAACGAGCCATAATAGGCGCCGGTCACGGATACGCGCGAATGGCCCAGTTCTTCGCTGACCTGAAGACGCACCAGCTCAATATCTTCCTTGGCCATTTGTCCACCAGTGCCGCCCAGTGTTGGTGGAATTAGCCCACGCAAAAGCGCTGAATTCTCTGCGAATTGTGCACGCAAGCCGTGGCCAGTACACGCGCTTATCTCCTTGGTAATTCCGAGTTTCGCCATAAGACGGTTGTACCGTCCTTCGGAATATTTAAGCGTAGCCCTTACCGAAACTCCGCCAACACTCCGACGTTCCTGGCGCTCTGTCCACCCGAGCGTTTCGTTTTTGCCCTTTATTTTCGACTTGATTAGATCGAGGACCAAACGTTGTTCCGTGGTGTCGATGTGAATATCACGAGGGCGACCGCCTTTCGTTTCGTAAGCGGCAAATTTATCGCCTCGGTCCACTTTCCACGGTTTCATTTGCAATGCCTCATTGCGCCGCAGGCCGAATGCAATTTGAGCCCTGACCATAAGTCCAAAGCGCCAATCAAGTGCGTCTGCCTCTGAGACCTTTTGCTTGACATCGATGCCGTGCTCGACCCAACTCTTGCTTTCTGCGGCAATGCTCTTGGCGCGTAATTCGCTTTTCGGCACATCAGGCAAATAGTAATACACGTCTTTTACCAATCCCGACTTACCGATCCAACCGCAGTAGATGCGTAGATGGGATAAGTAACCTTGGATCGTCTTAGGCTTTCTGTTACGCGCCAACCATTCGTCGCACAGCGCTTTTATGTGCTTCTCACTGAGGTTAGTCGGGTCCGATAAGCGGTAGCCCAATTTGTTGAGCAAGCGGAAAGCCGCACGCAGGGCTTCTTTTGCCGCCGTCGCAGTTCGCTCGGACGCGACTCTGCCGTTGACCCTCGTGTGTTGGTGTCTTGATAAGATTTCGTCTAACCGTTCTATTACCTGCATACATTGCCTTCCATAGCAGTCGGGAGCCCGACACGTCGCTGTGCACAGTATGTATTTACAACTCTATGTACAGGGACGTGTCGATCTCATCACTTTGGTCGCGCCAGGGTGAAGGGCCCATACGTAAGAACACACATTTCGTGCTGTCGCCTTCATGGCAATTTCGACAACACGCTGGCACCTTCCGGTAACCAGTCGCCTGACTTGAAGCTGCCAGGCCCAGAACATTCACGCAGTTTCTCGCGTGGCGCTTCCCGCCCGCAGGCAGGTTGTGGGTGGCGCCATCACCCGATGTATATCTCGTCGCCCTTGAGCGCCGCAGAGGTCAACATTAGCCCAGCGATAAGCTGGCACGTTCTGTGTCCGGTTGGTGTCCGGATGTCCGCCTTTTGTACCAATCGATGTTGCAGCTCCAGTGCTGCGTACCGTTCCGGTGCGCGACCGTGCGCAGATCCGGCCCGCGAAACGTGCGAACGTTTCGTTCTGAGGCCGTTCTGTGTTCCTAACTGTCCGCTAACCCGCATGGTTGCCGGGTTTGCTCGACACTCTGTGTTTCAGTGTGGTTTTTTTCTGAGGAACAAAAAAACAGCCACGATGGGCTGTTTGCTCGGGAATCGGCGATAACCGGCTGCGCCAAGGACTGGCGACTTCAGGGATGCCGCAATGCGGCGTGCTACGAAAAACTTTTCACTCCGGACCGGACTGAAAAGTTCGCTTATTGGGCGTGCTAGACGCACCAGCTCGGGCTGGTGACTCGGGTGAGCGGCGATGCGGCTCTATTGAACTACGGGATGGGCCATGGGACCAAAAGACTAGGGTAAAGCTCTCCCGCATAGCGGTGACGCCATCCTAAAACATTCAATAGGCCTTTGTCACGCGAATCGCATCGAATTTCGCAATGCTTTTATCAACCATGCTCGAATCCGACGGATAGACTTATCCACAGTGTTGATAGCATGCCGTGAGCATTTAGATGCATCTGGAGAGCACATTGCATCAAAGTTGTAGCGCGATGCATCGTATTGATGGCACGTCGATAGCATCTGGTATGCAGCGATAGAGCAATTTGCGCACGAATGCGGCGCTTACCGAAGCTGCGTTAAGAATTTGAAAATTGGCCGGGTTAGCGGCCTTATGCGTCTTAAGGTGAATAGAGTGGATGGTCCTGACCCAAATAGCATGTTGACCGATCTGATCGCGGCCGGCCATGAACGCGCGATGATTCGACGCTTGCAAGAGTTCATGCCAGCTATTGAACAATGCGTCGCTGCTGGCTTTCGTCACAAGGCGATACACGGCTGGCTGGTTGGGGCTGGTCTCGAAATGGATTTCCGCTACTACCTCAATGCTTTGGCCAGGTTGCGAAAAGCTGCCGCGCGCGAAGGTCTTGCGGGACCTGCCGCAGGCCCAAGGGAAGGCGCTGAGCAAGCGTCCAGTAGCGATCAAACGGCCGCCCGCACAGCACACACGCCAGATCGACAACAAAGAGCATCGCAAGCGAAAGCGGCGGGTAATTCAGCGGGAATCCGCCGCGGAGACACTAGCGCCCGAGGTAGCATTGCTGGGAAGCAAATGGATCGCAAACCGTTCGAATACGATCCGACTGCGGCAGATAAACTCGATTTAAAACATTTCTAAGGATTAGCATGAACATAGTCAATTTCGTTATCCAAGGTAAAGGCGGTGTTGGTAAATCTTTCGTCGCATGGGTAATAGGCCAATACGGATTGGAGAAAAGGGAAAACACATATTATGCTGACCTCGATCCTACCAACGCGAGTTTCCATCGCTATCCTGCGTTGAATGCCGAGCACATCAACATCAGCAAAACCGACAAGGAAATCGATCGGCGTCGGTTCGATGACGTGGTCGATGCATTGTGTCTGCATGAAGGGTTTAGTCTCGTAGATACCGGAGCGCCCACGTTTCTTCCGCTGATGAGCTACATCACCGAGAACAAGACTTTTGAACTGCTCGAAGATCAAGGGCGTGAGGTTTATATTCATACGCCAATCGTCGGCGGTCCTGCAATGGAGCAGACGCTTGTCGGACTTCAAAGCATTCTGGAATCCTGCCCAGGTAGGGTGGTTATATGGGAGAACGAATATTTTGGCGCGGTCGATATCGATGGCAAGCGTATCGTCGAGACGCAGCTCTATAAAAAGCATCAGGACAGGATCGCCGGCGTGATCAAGATTGCGAAGTATCCGGCGGACACGTTGGCTGTCGACATCAAAACGATTCTCGAAAAGAGGATGGTTCTGGCCGACAGCAAGACCGCTGGCTTCCGCATTCCGGCTCAGAACCGCATCGAAAACTTCAAGCGCGACATGTTTGACCAGCTCGAAGCGGTCGGCCTGTAAATGCTCGACACTACTGAGCAGCAACGAATCGTCCAGGAGGTGTTCGCAGCCACCGGACGCACGTTGCCGCTAGATGATCCGATTGTTCTGGCCGCCCTCTTCAACGCAAGCGTCGTGCGATCAGCCGGCGAGCAAGCGACGGCGTCCATCCGTGAGGTCGTGGAAGAAGCCAAGGCGTCGATCCGCGAAGCCGTGGACGAAGCCAAGGGCGCCGCGCGTACCGCGGGCAAGGAGGTTGAAAAGGCGTCCGCCGTGGCTTTAGCGATATCCAGGCAATCGGGGGCGCAACAGGCGGCGTTTGTCGAGCTATTGGACGCAGGGCTGCACAAGGCCATGCACAAGAAGCCGCAGAGCCAGTCCACGCCCGTCAACAGCGGGGTTCTTCCCCGCTGGCAGTTGGCCTTGGCCGGACTCGCCGGCGCCGTCGTGTTCGGGCTCGGCAATTTTGCCGCTTGCGGCTTCAGTCTCACATGGGTCAGCGATGCGGCCACCGGACGCGAGTTTTTGGGCGCCATTCCCTACCTCGATCCCGACTTGAAAGCTCGGCTGATCGCCGACCTCGAGAAACGCCAACACCGCCATTAGCGCTCGGTACGACGGTCCGTGGGGGCGTCGTCGGCTTGCGCCGTCTTCCTCCCCTGTTATCGTTGGTCCATGGACGTGCACGCAGCCGGCGTGCAGCGCCAGCGGCAGGGTACCAGCCCGTCGCCACATGCAAAGCGAGGAACACATGCGAGCCAACCAAATCGTAGACACCAGGATCCAAGGCACTGATTGGGCCATGCGCGAGCGCCAGGCCATGCTGCGCGGCCTTCACCGCGCGAAGGTGCGCCCTGTTGCCGCAGCCACCAGCGGCTGGGGAACTGACGTCGCCGGTAGCGATCCGAGGTCGGTGCACGCGTCCCTGCACGGCAAGGGCGATCTGCGCGCGAGTTGGTGGAATCTCTACAGCCGCGTTTATTTGGCCGTGGTGCCGGGCGCGAACGTCGAGCGCGCGATGTATTCATTCCACCGCGTGCACCACACGCTGACGCTGGGCTGGATGGGTTATCTGGCGTCCGTTCGGACTATGGCGCGCGACATTCAGCAGCGCGGCGTGCTGGCGGCTGTGAAAACGGCAGCGACAAGCGGATACTCGGTACAGCCTTGAGGGCCACGTATCCCCGTCAGCGTACGGGGATAATCCCCCTCGCGGTCCAAAAGTTAATTGTGCGCTGGATCAGCGAGGCATAGAGGTCACGGGGGCCGACGTTTTCACTATGATACGCGCCGACGGCAACCCAGGTGTTGCCATACTTCCGCACCATCTTGGCTAAGCGCCAGCCAGCGACATAGGCGCTCTTGCAGCCGTCCAGCAGGTCCTCCTTGCGGATTCCGTACTTGGCCAGTTCGGGCAGATGAACACTGTTAATCCCGAATTCACCGATGTCGACGGTGTTGTTCGAGTTCCTTCCGATTGCCAGTGGATTGAAGCCCGACTCCCGCGCCGCAATCGCGCGCAGCACCCATGGGTTGACCTTGTGGTACTGCGCTGCGTCGTCAAAGCAATCCGCCCGCGCCAGGCCTGCAGCCGAGAGCATCACCGTCGCCGCCAGCATATGGCGCGACAAGACGCGGCCGCACGTACCTGCGCGCGCAATCGAGCGAACGGACCCCGTCATCATCGCAGTTTGGTCTCGAGCACGCTGGACGTGACGTAGCCCTTGACCGAAGTGTTATCTTTGAAGTAAAGCGCCGGCGTGCCGTTGACGTGCAACTTGCGCTGCAGGGCGAGGTTTCGCTCGAAAGGCACTTCGCAGTTGGCGGGCACGTTCGACGGGAGCGCTTCGTTGCTCGCCATGTATTCCGTCCAGGTCTTCGCCGGGCTCGGCGAGCACCAGATCTCCTTTGCCTTGACTTCGGAGTCGGGTGAGAGGATCGGGATGATGAAGGTGTACACGGTGACGTTGTCGAGCTTGTTCATTTCCTGCATGAGCTTCTTGCAGTAGCCGCAATTTGGATCTTCGAACGTAATCACCACGCGCGATCCGTTACCGCGAACGACCTTGATCGCGTCTTTCAAGGGAAAGTCCGAGAACTTGTGATTGATCATCTCGTCGACGCGCTTCTCGGTGAGGTTGACCCGCGTTTTGGTGTCGATCATCGCACCGCCGAAGATCACGAAGCTGCCGGCCTTGTCCGTGTAGACGATCCCCTGCGGGGTCAACAGCTCGTATAGTAAGGCGTGGCCGCTTGGCGTGACCTTTTCGATGGGGAGATCCTTGAGCAGCGGCGCAACGTTGCGGATGATTTGCGCTTCGCCGGCGTCTTGCGTGTCAGCGGCAAATGCAACGTGAGCGGCGAGCAAAGCAGCCACGCTGGCGATAACGAGGTGTTTGAGTTTCATGCATTCTCCAGCGAGTCAAACGCTGTGAGGCGGGTTGGCAAGCGACCGTCGACACCTGTAAGCACGTAGGGTCACGCAATGTCTTGATGTGTGCCATGCATGGCACACTTCGATCGCGGCTGCGGCGCACAACGTAGATGCTAAAAAGCCCACACGCTGGGGTGTGGGCTTGCCCATCGAATTATTGGACCGTGACCATGATGTTGACGGCAGTGCCGTTGGCATCGTGAATGGTGATGGTCGCTAACCCCGCGGCTACACCGGTTGCGGTGAAGATATTGCCCGTTTGGTTCACCGTGATCACGTTAACGTTGCTGCTGGTGACCGTGTACGGCGCTGCCCCCCCGGCGATCGTATAGGTCGGCTGGGCGCCGACGGAAACCGTGATCGAATCCGGCGCGGTGGAGTACAGCGGCACAGTCGCGGAGCCGCCCTGGACGGTTACCGAGACTCTCACCGACGCACCGGTCGAGTCGAAGATCACGACGTCGGCCACGCCGGCGCTCAACCCGGTGATGTTGAGTGTGTTGCCCGTGACCGTAGCGGTGACGACGCTGGCGTTGCTACTCGTTGCCGTGAAGGGGCCGATGCCACCCTGAATTGAGTACGTCGGCGATACCCCCAGTCCAACCGAGATGTTGCTCGGTGCGGTGGTGTAGAGGGGCACTGCAGCTGCTCCCGTGACGTTCGCCGTAACCGTAACAAGTGTTCCTTGAGCATCCCGAATGTCCACGACGGCTTTGCCGGCCTGGGCCTTCGACGTCAGTGCCAGGATTGTGCCGTTGACTGCGGCGTCAATGATGTCACCAGCGCTGCTCGTGGCGGTATAAGGGGGCACGCCTCCGGCAATTGCGTACGTTGTGCTCGTGTTAGCTGGAAGCGACAACGTATCCGGCGCTGTGGTGTAGAGATTGACTGCGGTATTCGCGCCAGAGACCGTCAGGTCGAACTTGGTTGACAGGTTGTGCGAATCGAATACAACGATCGTTGCCGTGCCAGGATTCGCGGCGGTAACAGAAATGACATTGCTTCCGGCCGCGACGGCTACGACGTTGGGATTGCTCGCAACCACGCTATACGGACCGACGCCGCCGGCGACTTTGTATTGCGCGGTGGTGCCTGGGACGAGCGTAACGCTGGGCGGCGCCGCGATCGTAAGCGGCGGGACAGTCGATGTCGGCACGGTCACATTGATCGCGACATTCGCGCCTGCGTTGTCCGTTACCGTGATCGTTGCGGTACCGCCCGCCAATCCAGTGACAGCGAGTTTATTACCGTCGACCTTTACGGTTGCTACTTGCGCGTTGCTGCTGCTTGCCTGGTAACTCACGAACTGCGATCCCCCGCCGCCGCCGCCGATGGTATAGGAAGCGGACGCCCCGGCCGCCACAGTGATCGAGGGCGTTGCGCTGGTGTAAAGCGCCAGACCCGCTTTGTCGACCACCGTATTGCCGCTGCCGCCGCCACCGCATGCAATTAACGTAGTGCTTGCGATTACTGCTGCAGCGAGCTGGGTGAGGCGCATGCGTACGCCGACGTGAGATTTTGGATGCATAGCAGGACTCCGCGTTAGGAAAATTTGTTGCACTTTACCAATGCTCGTCCTCACGTCCGTTTCGAATGCGAAACTAAAAGCGAGCGGATTTTCCTGCCGATTGCCCACTTGCGTACGGTAGATCGTGCGATATGATTTGACATCCTCCCCACCCTCAGCCTCCGGCTGCCGCGGCGAGCGCGGGAACGACGGGGATTCCTACGGCGGTCACCGATCTTTTGCTGCGCGCTTCGGTGGGTTCCTGCTTCTTCGAGCGGCCCGACTGCGCCGTTTCTCCACAGGCTAACTGCCGCTTCGATATTGATGATGCGGATGTGTAGCCTAGTGATGGCGGCTTTCGCCTTCTTCCAGTTGCTGCTGAACTTGACCTTCTTCGCTAGCTGGCGTTGCAAACGCGCGAGCTTGCGCGCGGCGTCAGCAAAGGGGTTCAGGGACGGAATGAAGGTGCCATCGGACAGGGCGCCGAATTTATCCGGCAGCGCGTAAAACCCCGTCCTTCAGGGTGGGGATATAAGCGCGGGGAGGCGAAGCCTTCCTTGCTTTTCTTGCTACCGCTGATAGACTGTGCATCCATACAGTATTCTTGGTCCGACAGACGATGGGCAAATCAGCAGATCAGCAGGCGGTGCGCGTGCTTCGGCTAAGGCTGAAGGACAAGCATGCGCGCGTTCTGCGCGAAAAGGCCTACTGGGTCAACCAAGTCTGGAACTATTCAAACGAGCTTTCGTACAAGGTTTGGGAGCGCGAGAGGAAATTCCTGTCCGGGTATGATTTTGCCAAGTACACCAAAGGCTCCAGCAAAGCCGGCATACCGCTCCATTCCCAGACTATCCAAGCAATCTCCGAGGAATATGCTATCCGGCGCAAGCAGGCTGGAAAGGTAAAACTGCGGTGGAGGAAGTCTACCGGCGCACGGCGATCTCTCGGCTGGATCCCGTTCAAGGCCTCGGCGCTCAAGTACCGCAATGGACAGCTATGGATGTCGGGCATCGATACGCCGCTCGGACTCTGGGACAGCTATGGACTCAGCGGCTACGAGCTTGGCGCTGGCAACCTTGCCGAGGATTCTCGCGGCCGCTGGTATATCAACATCTGCGCCAGGCCCAAGGTCAAGCCGATGCAGCAGATGCATCTGTTCAACGACACGGTTGGCGTCGACCTGGGCCTGAAGGATTTCGCTGCCACCAGCGATGGCGTCGTAATCGAGGCGCAGAAGGTGTATCGCGCGCTGGAAAATAAACTCGGCATCGCCCAGCGCGCGAACAAGAAGGACCGGGTGAAGGCGATTCACGCGAAGATCGCCAGGCGCCGCAAGGATTTTCATCACAAACTCAGCCGGCAGTTGGTCGACAGCTACGCGGCGATCTTCATTGGCAACGTGAACGCGATAGCCCTAGCGAAAACGCGGATGGCGAAATCCGTGCTGGACGCAGGCTGGTCGCAGTTCAGACGTCAGGTGCAGTACAAAAGCGATGACGCTGGCATCTGGTGCGATGTAGTCGATGAAGCGTTTTCAACCGTAACCTGTTCTGCGTGCGGTGCACGCAGCGGCCCTAGCGGGCTGAAAGAGTTGCGAATAAGGCAGTGGGTTTGCCCGGAATGCGGCGCGATGCATAATCGCGACGTCAACTCTGGAAAGAACATTGCTGCGGCGGGACGTCGCCGTCTGGAAGCAGGAATCCCCGTCCTTTAGGGCGGCGAGGACGTCAACCGTTTGATAAGCAGACCGCAGTTGGCCTGCAGGCAAGGCGCATCTTTCAGCCACGGCGTTTGCGCACCATTGCGCCACCCGGTCAGGTGCTTCGCCATGGCGACGTAGCCAATGAACTTATTCCCGGCCTCGTGATTCTCCTTTTGCAACGCTAGGGCCTTGTTTTAGACGAACCTGCGCGCCGGCGAAGCGGCGCATCTGGCGCTCCTGCTGGCCATCTGGGAGTAATTCGTACTTGAAGGCCTGTAGACGCAACATACTGTATAAGCGCACAGCTTTGGCAAGACAAAGGCAAGGATTGCTTCGCCTTCCGCGCCATCCATCCCCGCTCCGAAAAACGGGCTTGTCGCGCACTTGGACATGCCTCAACGCCTACCAATGAACCTCCACGCATCTATTCCAGAAGCGAAACTGAACGCGACCGGATTTTTCCGCTGAAAGCCGACTTGCGTACAGTACATCGTGGGATATGATGACAATATGTTTCGGTGCAGAAACAAAAATCGTTAAACTAAGGACCCAAATGAAAATCGCAAAACACACCGTCGTCGCTATCGCTGTCTCCACGTTACTCGCTGCTTGCGGCGGTGGCGGGGGCTCTTCCAGCTCCACTACCCCGTCGTCGACTGATACGCCTTCTCAGTCAACGGGGCCGGTCGTGGTGCCGGCCGACTTGCAGACTTCTGTGCCGGCACTGACCTACAGTGCAAACAGCCAGGAATACGCGTTTGTCACCGCCCTCAACCAGTTCCGTGCGCAGGTGGGCCTCGGCCTGCTTGCGCAGAATGCTCTGCTCGATCAGTCGGCTCAAAACCACCTGCAATATGTGGTCACAAACGATTCGTCCAATGGCGGGACCGTGAACATGAACACGATTGATTCGGCTACGGGCCTTCCGATGTATCACGTCGAGCAGGCTGGTAAGCCGGGCTTCACCGGCGTGGTGCCTGCGGATCGCGCAAAGGCTGTCGGGTATTCGAGCCCGAACGTCGGCGAGCAACTCGTGTTTGCTGGCGGTAAGGGCGGAGTGGTTGGCCTGACGGGCTTGTTGTCGACGGTCTATCACCGCGCGGGTCTCCTCTTCCAAGGATCGCGGGATGTCGGCGTCGCCGTCGGACAAGACGCCTCCCAGACAATCGTCATGGAGTATGGCTACATGAGCGCGCAATCCAATGCTAGCGATTTTCTCGGCATTTACCCTAGCGACAAGCAAAATGGCGTCGGCCGGTACGCTGGCGCGGAATTGCCAAATCCGTTCCCAGATCTGTCGACAAGCAACTCGGACTTTCCCACAAAAACAGGTTATCCGGTAACGATTGTGTCGAAAGAGCTCACGACGCTTGAGGTCGTGACGTTCACAATCACCGAAGCAGGCACGACCGTAGCTCTTAGTGCACGGCTTCTGACGGCTGCCAATGATCCAAACAAACTCCTCGGGACGAACACCGCCGTCCTCGTCGCCAATGGTACATTGAAGGCAAACACAACCTACAACGTTGCGTTTTCTGGCCGTGTAAACAACGTTGCTGTTACCAAGAGCTGGAGCTTTACGACCGGAAATTGAAAAACACGCAGCACATGTGAAACGCTCCCGAGGCATAAGCCACCTCGGCCGTTGCGGAGCAGAAATTGTTTGAATAATTTCTGGGAAACCTACCTAGCCAAATGAAATGCCCGATGACATGCATCGGGCATTTGTATTTCGACTATTGAAAGATTCTGACGCACGGGCTGTGCGTTTTCAGTTGAGTCCGATGGATTGACAATTAGCCGCAGCTATTCCAATTTGCCGGGTCTACATCAAACTCCATTATTTGCTGAAAAATTTGCCCATCGGATTTGCGCCTAATGATGAGTAATATTTTGTACACCAAGGTATCTTCAACGCATCCGCCTAGGCCCGGCACACTATCAACTACCTCGAATTGAAAGTTTGAACTCAGTGGCATCCACTCGCCTTCCGGCGGCGATATCGAAGACACATAGGCGGTGTAGTGAGAACCGATGTCTTGGGCCTGCCACATCACTTCGAATTGACTTCCTGTTGAACCTGCGTTCGAAGCAAACCAACGTCCATTGACAGAGGCTGGCGATACACTTCCTACTGGCCAGAACCAATACCTCGAGCCACCGATCTCGCGGAGCGCAGAGCCATAAGCGCTCCAGGTGCCGTCAGGCTTCAAAATAATTCCTGCCTTAGTAAGAACCCGGTTGGGGTCCGACGCGGAATAAATCCATGACGGCACCGATGCGCCAACGTACGGATTAGCCGGCGGCACGGCGACTAATGGTGTGCAAGTCGGGAAATTTAACGCACCGTTCGCGCAACCGCAGCCGCCCGTGTCCCATGATCCGTATGAGCTTGACGAAGCACCATAAGCACCGCTTGGGCAACTTGTCGTTATCGTGCGATACATTGCCCCAGTGTATTTTGACGGGTCTCCGCATGTCGTGCTCTCCGTTCCGGTCGAGGGTGCACAAGTCGGAGCAGCGGCGACGCAGTTCGTACGTACCCAGTCTGACATTGTCGTGGTCGGTGATCCGTACGGGCCCGATGGGCAAGTCGTTGATTGAACCTGATACATAGTTCCAGTGAATCCCGCGCCACAGGCCATCGTGTTGGCCGCTTGCGAACTCTCGACACATGAGGGCGGCGCCGCAACACAAGAGCCACCATTCCATGTCGTGTTCGTCGGACATGCGCAAGAGGCACCGTCGCTCTGCAGCACTTGGTTAGAAGGGCAAGTATTCGGAGTACAGCTTGGATTGCCCATGCTGTCATGCCTCAGTGATGTCCCCCAAGGACACGATGGATCGTCCGCGACGCAATGTGCGACGTTGGAACCCACAAGCGTCCAGTGGTATCCGGCAGGACATCCCGCAGCAACCGGACTGCCGGCGCAGGCATCGGGCGTCAGCGCACACCTGGTTGAGTAGTTGACCGAGCCCGCCGCCGGGGGGGCGGCAAGGCAGCCGCTGGTATCGTACTCAGTGGAGACCGTTACAGTCCCGCTGGGGCAAGACTTCGTGCTGGTCTTGTATTTTGCCCCAGTCATGCCGGGGCCACACGCCGTGACGGTCGACTGGATCGGTATGGAGTATGGAACGCACGCAGCATCGGGTAGCCCGGCTGCATGAACAGATGCTGAGCTCGCCAAGCAGAACGCGAGCGCAGTAATCAGTCTTCCGAGAATCTTCAAGGAGGCCTCTTTGGGAATGGTTAATGGTGAACCGGCCCGTCTTGCGGGCCGGTTTTCCTTCGATCGAATATAGATGGGATCCTGCTGATGGCGGCGTCGAATACTCGCTACTTAATACGAGCATTCCAACTTGAAAACTGCCGAAATGGCATAGGCGTTCGCCGAATAGTCATTGCCGCCGTTGTCCTTTAACCTGATCTGTACAGTCCAGGATGCGCCATTGTCGACGGCGGCCGTATACATCGCCTGCCTGGGCGGAGTGACCGATACGTCGACAACCGTTTGCGTTAATTGAAACGAGTACGCGGGGGTCCCGCCGACATCACAACTCGGTTTACTTACGATGGTGCCATCTGTAACAAGTTGTCGCGACACTTCGACGCTTTTTGCGATCAGGTTCACCAGTCGCACATAACTGCCGTTTTTGCAGACCAGCTGTTCGCGGTTATTAATCGCGGCCGCCATACGTCCGGCCGGAGCGCAACTATCGCCGGCATTAGCAGTGGCGTTCATTGATGTCCAGTACGATCCATTGCAGACGTACGAAATACCGGTCGCGTCGGTACCGAGCTGGCCCGCGGCCGAACAAGCTTGCCCGTCGCTGACACCGGAAACCGCGTTTCCAACTAATTGCCACACGTTACCCGAGCAGACAACTAATGCCGTGCCGTTCGTCGCTTTGGTAAAGGCCCCGTTAGACGTGCAGGCCGCGCCGGGTGCCCCACTCGCGCCAGAAAAAGTGGCGGCGCCATTGACGTTGATGTTATTCGTATCGATGTTGTTGGTGACCTGCAGGTTGCCAACGGAGTTTATGTCGTTGCCGTTCGCGTTCATCGGCCCCGTTAAAGCGCGCGAGCCGTCGAGCGCGTAGTATTGGCTCAGGAGGGGCAGCAGCCCAGAGCCCGAGCCGACGCGAATGCCGAGTGTGCCAGCGACCGAGCCGGCCGGATTCGCGACGCTCGTGCCGCCCTGCAGGGTGAGCATGTTCGGTGTCGCAGCGAAGGCCATGCCGGCGTCCGTGCCGATCGTTCCGACCGCGTACGTGAGCACGTCAGTGCGCACCGAGCCGTCGACGTCCGCATAAGGTTGTGTCGAGTATGCCCAGCCACTGATGAGGCAGTCGTTGCCTGACGGGCAGGTGCCGGTCTTCGTCATCACGGTTTTGAAGGCAATATTAAGCGGACTAGCCGTTGCGAACCCAGCAGGCAAGTCATTGGCCGCGATCAGCTCGCTGATCTGGGGCTGGAGCGGATTGGCAAAACCGGTAATTGCCGCCCCGTTTTTGAGCGCGGTGATGTTGTCAGCGACGAATTTGTTTACGCCACCCTGCAGCGTCAGCAGGTATTTGCCGGTGTTGATCGAGTTGGTTTGCTCGATTGTCTGGATGACCTGGCTCATTTGCGTAGCCAGGAGAATAGTTCCGATGATAAGCGTGAAGGCAAGTTCCGCCATGAGCCAACCGCCCTCTCGCCTCACGCGAAACTGTCGAACGCGTCGTAACTTATTTGGATTGGTAGGTGTCATGAGGAGCCCTGCTGAAAAATCAAAATGGCGCCGAAGCGCCCGCGAAGGTGGCCAGGGCCGTGTATTTGGCCCCGGCTTCGACGGGTTACTGCACTTGAAAGACGAGAGTGTTGTTGTCGTTCGCGCAGGTGACTTTCGACGGGTCCGGCTGGGTGCCGGCCGCCTTGACCGAGTTGGCGTTTATGTTGAGCGTGGTGACGCTCTTGACCAGCGCGGTCACGAGCGGCAGGCAGGCGGAGTCAGGCAGTTGGGTGAGCGTGTACTTGACCGAGTCGTTGGGTCCGGTAATGGTGCCCGGAACCACGCTCAGGGCGCCGCCGCCCAGGCTGGTCGTGACGGTGCCGGCGTTATCGGTCAGCGATGCGTAATTCTTGAAGAAGCCGCCGGTGGACAGCTTGGTGTTGGTGACGTTGCCGTACTGGCCCGAATAGGCGCTCTTGACCTTGCCGACCAGCGCGTTCATATCGTCGGACAGCTGAGTGGCCTGCGCCGACGAGCTGGTGCTGCCGAAGGCGGTCACAACGCCGATACCTATGATGCCTGCAACGAGCAGCGTGAAGGCGAGTTCCGTCATCGTCAGGCCCTTCTCTTTGTGCGGGGCCGGACGACGGGTTGCGCGGGAAAATGCTTGTTTCATAATGACTCCAGTTTTGGTGATGAATCTTCGTTAGTGAGAAAGCGCTTTCAGTTGCACTGCTGCCTTGAAAGCATCGGTTAGAGCGTATTGCCCAAAGTAGATCGCGAGCATCATCGTCAGGGAGATCGCCATCAGAATGACCCTGACAAACGTGGCGCGGGATTTGATTTCATCTGGCGAGTTCTTGAGGATGAGCTTGCCGATTTCCGCCAGCATCTCCGGGACCGCGGCGTAATCTGAGATGTCGAGGATTCGGTAGTAGGTCCGCTTGTTGACGATACCCGTGTCAAAGATTTCGCCCTTGGCGTTTGGCCGCGCGTTCAGGTTCTCCAAGATCATTTCGATCTGCCAGCGCAACCACGGATAGGCGTTTCGGTGCAATTGCATGAGCGCGGTGTTCAGTTGCACAACGTTGCCACCGGCGTGCGGCGCCGTAATCGTGCTGAGCGTGCTGAAAAACGCTGCGCCGTTGAAGTCGCGTGCGATCTGAAACGGTAAGACGTGCCTGTCCAGCCATTTGCGGGCTTTACCGGTGTAGTTCTTGAGCGCCCAGATGGTCCAGCCGATGAGCAAGACAACGAATGCGACCCAGACCCACCACCAGTTGGCCACGAAGTGCGCGCCGGTCATCAGGAAGGCGCCCTTCCCCAACTGGTTGAAGTCGACCTTGCCATGCATCGCTGCCTCGAGCTTCGGCATGACCATCCAGGTCTGCATTGCGATGTACAGGTGAAGGATCGCGACAACGAGAAATGCCGAAATAAGCATCTTCATGATCTCGCTGCTACAGGTCTTCAAGACCAGCAAGGTTTCGCCCAGCTTTTGCAGGCCGAGGCGCAGGTCGCCGGCAGACTCGGACGCCGCCAGGACCGCCAAGTCTTCTTTCGGCACCGTGCCGCGAATGGACTCGGCAAACGTACCCGTGTGTTGAATGCGTTCAAGCCAGTGCCGGGACAAGACGCCGATGGTCTCGTTTTTGTACCGGGTGGCGTATTTCGAGAGGAGCTTGGTGACGGCCTCGCTCCTGCTGGCTTCCATCGTACTTGCCAGGTCGAGATAGAACGTTGCGCGCGTCTTTTTAAAGCCCGCGGCGGCGTTTCTGATTTTCCAGGTGAGTCCGTTGCTCATTGTCTTTCTCTATTAATCGGCGTGCCCTCGCCGCTTGGGTGTCCAAACTATATGGCGCGAATTGCCGGTTCAGTGCTGGAAAGCAAACCATTAATGAGCGCGATTTCCAGCTCGACGTTGGCCACGACCCTTGAGAGCGAAGCCATTCTTGACGGAGGCGGCTACCCCGCCTGCGCGGCCCAAGCGCGGCCTTGATCCAGCGATTTCCGCTTCGTACTGATCGAAGAATCCGAATTTAAGCTCGACTTCTTTCGGATCGATCCTGCCGTGCGCGACGTGATACATCGCCACCTCGAGGGCGCTTTTTCCGTCAGTGTCTGGCTCGTCGAAGCGCGCAGTCCGCATACTGCGGATGTATTCCTTCAGTTCCAGGTTCTGCGACTCTCGGAACAGGAGCAGCATGTCGGTCGTCGGCTCGATCATTTCGGCGACGAGCACGCGGCCTTTCGTTCCGTTCAGCTCAGGGAGGCTCTCCCGGATGCACTCAGGACAGCCATCATGGTTTTCAGCGCGGATCCGGCTGCGGTCGATGTCGAACAGCCGCTCGATACGGCTCAGATACTCGTCACTGTATTTCTCTGTCGCCGCGACGTTGCATCTGCACAGCCGTGGTACAAGTGCCTGATAGACCAGGAGGTTTATGAAGTTGGGCGTTGCGATGACGTCTCGCGGAATCCCCAACTCGGCCGATACCAGGCGCAGGGTAAGCATGTCTATCGCGGACGGGGCGTGGACCGTCGATAACGCGCGATGGCCCGACTCGGCGATATCGCGGAAGAGACTGGCCGATTCGCGGTCACGAATCTCGCCGATAAACACGGCGTCCGGATCCATGCGCTTGGTCTGGCGTTTGACCGCGAGAAAAGGATCTGATCCTTCGCCGTTGAGCGCGCGTGAGACGCTGAACTGGTCGGCATCTGGAATCAGTTGTTCGACCGGGTCTTCGACTGTGTATTTCGCCATATAATCCGGCAACATCGACATGACCGTAACCCCGGTAGTCGACTTGCCGGAGCCGACGACACCGGCGATCAACATGCCGCCGCCGAGACGCGAGATGGCCCTGCGCCACTTTATTATCTGAGGCGGCAAGTACCCAAGTTCCTCGAGCGTACGAACCTTGGCACCGCTGTCTTGTTGCGGGATGACCCGCATGACCACCTTGACGCCAGCGGCCGTTCGGTTCGAGGCCCAACGGAACTGCACCAGTTGGCCATCGATCCGTGCGACAACTTGGCACTGCTGGGCCTGGTTTTCGTTGAACGTGTTCTCGCTGCCGGTATTGCTGTGGCAGTTATAGATATAGGCCACCATGTCCAACATCTTGGTGGTCTCAAATTCAAACTCGCGTGGCTTCGTGAGCTTACCGTCGACGCGGAACTTGATCTGTGACGTCGGCTTGCTATGGTTGATGACGATGTGGATATCGGACGCCTCAAACTTCAACGCGAAAACGGCCACGCGATTAAAGAGTGCCCAGAGGGGGCTATCCTCCTTTTTGATGTTCGGGCCGCCCTTGCTGTTACGCTGGTGTTCATTGATAGTGTCGCGCGCGAGTTCCACCATCACGGGCGGAGGAGCGATGTAGAACGGCTTCTCGGCGGCCAGCATCCAGCCCATTTTCGCGAGCGCCGATACGACGGCCCGTGTGACGTCAGTGCCCAGTTCCTCCTCAAGAAGGATAACCGCGAATTGCTTTGGCTGTCCCTCATCGCTAATCGCTACCGGACAAAGCCGATGCTTGAGCGAGGGGCGCAACTCGACTTCGTCATAGAGCTTACGGAAGAAGTCAGGCAAGTCGTTCGAGTGATCGATGCGCGGTGTTACGCGGGGCGCTTCCCGCAGATGTTCGCCAGGTGCTGCCGGGACGCGAGCGTCGGGTTCAACCGCTGGCATAGCTGTTTCCGCCGCGGGCGGGACCACTTCGAGACTCGGGTCAACAAAAACGTAGTTCGCCAAAATGTAGCCTCTTCGATGCAAATTTGTCTGGCTGACGCTGTAGCGTCAGTGCCCTACGACCGGGAAAAAACTAACTTGGCGTTCCGGCTCGCTCTGGTGCTTCTTGCCGCGCTTCTTCCTCGGTACATAGCGGGTGAGCTCGATGCCCTGCGGACCGATCGCGGTAACGGTATAGGCCTGCACAGGCGTGCCCATACGAACGGTATAGGTATGGCCGCCTAGCGAGAGTTGGCCTTCGAAGGAGGTCGCGGTTGTGCCGTAGACGGCCAGGGCTTCGGTTGGGTAGACGACTGGGGCTGCCTTGGGCGCTACGATTACCGGTATTGGCGGTGGCGCGTTCGGGTTTGGCTTGTTCAGATCATCCGTCATCTTTTTCATCATGATCTTTTCTTCGAGATCGAGCATGTCGCTCACCCGCAGCGGCTGCTCCTGCGCGAAAGCACTTGTTACGAACATCGCGAGCGGGATCATGCAGAGGAAACGTTTCATGACTGTCTTGTTCAGTTAGGTTTGGTGAAAATGTTGCCGGCTACGGTGACCATCGCCATGGACTGGTGCAAGTCGTAGCTCGGTTTGCGGGTGAAGTCGATCGTGATCTTCGAGATCGTCACGTAATCGGGAAAGTCGGCCAGGGCTTTCATGGCGCGAAACGGTGCGTTCCAGTCCCACTCTGCCGTGCCGATCGGCGGTGAGGTCAGCTCGGCAATATTGACCCCGGACGGGACAGCGTACGGTTGATACGGCTGGACGTTTGCCTTGCCAATGCGCGAGCACCGCTGTAGGGCTGAGCCGAATTCGAGGTTTTCCTCATCCTGCTTTTTGCCGGCGTCGATCACGGCGCCGCGCACGACGAAATCCGGCAGCTTGATCGCCTTGGTGGCAGTGGCTTCAGTCTGACCGTAAGTCACGCTATCGAACATGCCCTTCGCCGCTGCAGCGAATGACAGGTTTGTGGCGCTGCTTGTCTGTGCGCGCGTGAACTTGAACGTGCACGACAGTTGCTTTTCCACCGCGACCGTACATTCGGCGTGCGAGATCCCCCAGCCGCCGAGGTTCGAGTACATGGCGCCAATTGGCGCAAGCGCTCGCGTGATCGCCTTCGCTGGCAACGCTGCGTCGTTGCGCCGGGCGTTTAACTCGTCGTTGTATAGCTGCTGGGAGTTTTTCTGCGCGGCCATCGCCTTGCGCTGCCGTTCGGCATCCCGATACTGCGTGTATGTGTGAATGCCCCACCACCCTACGGCCACTACGACCGCGATGCTCACGGCCGCGAAAGCTGGATTGATCAACGCGCTCTTGACCTTGCGCACCTGAGCGCCGTTGTCGGCACCCTTAACCAGGTCTTCCAGGCTTCCGCGGCTGATATTGAGAATCGAACCTACGTTTCCGTAGAGCAGGAAGTCTTGATCGCCGCAGATTTTCCCGAATGTGTGCAGTATTTCGCCGATCTTGGCAGCCCGGTTCAGCGGCAGGATCAGGTCATAACCTTCTTTCGGGCGGCGTTGATGGAAACCGCAAACAACGTACCCAACGTCAGGAACTTCGGCGATGAACAACACGTTCGGCGTGTCCGGGTAGCTATTGAGCAGCGCGATCGCCCCGGCATACATCGGCTCCTTGAGTTTTTGCTTGCGGTCGGGCCGGTGGACGAAGCCGGCGAAGGGCGACTTCTCGGCCGTCCAGAGATACGGCGCTTGCACGTTGCGCGCATCACGGTGCACATCGCCTTCACCCAGCAAGACTTTCCATTCCATCCCGAAGACCAGGCGTTTGCCGCCGACCTCGACAACGACGGACGGATCTCGCTGCGGACCGCGCTCGTCCAGTGCCGTTGCATCCGCCTTTCGGCGGAGCTTGCCCAGCTTGTCCTTCAGATTCACGTACAGGTTCATGGTCTCGTGCTCAATTGGCCATGTCGTCAGCGATGTCCGCGGTGACGAGGACAATCGTTGTGGAGCGCGATTCGCTGGACGTCAACGAGCCGCCGGCGGCGACCGGCATGTGGCTGCCGAGCGTTCGCTTGTCGTACTGGTTCGACTTTGTGTCGAAGCCGGTCAGGACCATTGTTCGGCCATTGCGCAGCATGACCTCCTGCATCGAGCCCTCGCCGTCCTTGTCAGGGAGTTGGACGGATTGCAGATTCGAGCCGCTGCCAGACGAGAAAGTCTCCAGGCTCTTGAGCGTGGACTGGTCCAGCGAGATGGATAAGTTGACGATGTCGCGTGAGGTGATTTCCGGGACCATGAACAGCTTCAGGCCGACCTGGTCTTGCGCGGTCGTGATGCCCGGCGTGCCGCCTGTCCCGCCCGTTACCGCAGCTGCCGGCGTAGTCGACGCGACGTAGGAGAAGGTCTGGCGGACATTGTAATAGACTGGCTTGCGGTTACGCGTCGACAGCGGGATCTCGTTCGACGTTTCAACCGTGCCGACCGCTTCCAGTGCTTTCACGATGGCGCTGGAGCCAGAAGCCGGGCCAGAATAGATATGCAGCCCGAGTTGACCGCTGTTCGTCGATGCCAGGGACGCGGGCGACATCAACGATGCCGTGAAGTCGGGCAAATGGCCCAGTGCTCGCGCGACGGCTGCCTGTACATCGACGCTGGCCTCGCCCGAGCGGTTATACGTCACTTTGATTGTCTGAACGTGCAAGGTCACGACGCGCGACACCTGCTTAATCGCATCGGACATGATGCTGTCGGCCAGGTCTACCGACTCAGCCGTGTCCGTCAGCGTGATCTGGCCGGTTACCGGGTTGGCGAATGCAGTACCCGCACGTGTCATGACGACGTCCAGGCTGTCCCTCATCGTATCCAGCTCGATCAAGTCCTTCATGTCGCTGTCGATCGGACTATTTGCATTGGTGCGCGCGGTAATGGCGTTCTGGTTGTTCGACTGGGCAATATCGCCCTGCATCGCCGCCTTGTAGCTGGCCTTGGTTGAGCGGAACGGTGTGTTCCAGGTCTTCGTCACGAGGCGGTAGAAGCGCAAGCTATTGGTCGCGCTGTCGTAACGCCACCTGATGCCGAGCTTGGCCGAGATAATGTCCAGGATCTGCGACAGCGGCGCGTTCATATTCGGCATGTCGAAGCCGCTGGGCGATTCCGCTGGGTGTAGGCCTTTCCCTGCCCCGCCTGACGCAACCGGCACAACAGGGCTCATTCCGGGAAGCGGCAAGGGGACCGGGGTGGCAATGGGTGGCGCCGCCAGCGCAATCGTCGCGAGCCCTTGAGGTGCAGCGGCTTGTGTGGCGCTGGCACCGCTATCTTTCACGGATTTGCGTTGCAATGCGCTGCTATCCAGATACACGTCCGGAGCGACCGTAACCACAAGGCCGGTCGCAAGCATAATGCGTTCAGCCGCCGTGCTCAGCGAAACCCACTGGGTATCGAACATGACCGTCGTCTGCACTCCCTTTTGGAATACAGGCGGCAACGTCGCCGAGCGCGCAAGAGGAACCGATGCACCAACGATCCACGGTGCGTCCACCTCCTCAGATTTCTCGATGCTCGCCTTTTCCGTCGGCGGCACGGTTTTAGCCAGGCTCGCATCGGCGACTTCGCGCGCCCGGGTATAGCGCTCACTGACGCTGCTGGTCAGTTGCGTGGATACGCAGCCGCTGGTCAGTACGGCGGCGGCGATGGCGCTAAGCTGGAGGACAGGTTTTTTCATGGGCTTACTCGTTCGGGTTGCACTTGGTGGTCCTCGGGACCACACGGACGACATCGTTGCTGTAGAAGCACGGCTTGACCTTCAGGTCACCGAACTCGGTCGATGCAAGTACGCGCCGGACTGCGGACTTGAAGTCGTTCTGTTTTTGGTCGGAAAAATTGATGAGGATGTCTTTGTCGACGTCCCACTGCGAGGTCCAGCCGACCGTTTTTGCATAGCGGTCAATAAGCTGGCGCAGGTTCTGGTCGGCCGGGGTCACAGTCCAGAGCGTCACGTCATTGATCCCCGGCTTGCCACGCACAGTGCTCGCGGGGACCGGGGCAGTTGCCGGGCGGGCCATAGTCACCGATCCAGCGACGGTAGTGGCATTCGTTGCCTGCGGACTGGCTTTGGCAGTGAGCGCCTCCAGATCGTCGGTCAGCTTTTTGAGCTTCGCGTTGACCACTGCTGCATCGGGGGGCAGAGGCTTGATGGCCGGCGGTGCGCCCCGGACGATGGTGATGGGCTTGCCGTTCAGGTAGCCGCGGATCGTGCCCGGGACCCCATGGACGATGAACATATCGCCGTCGGCGGTCGCGCCGCTCACGACAAGGCCCGGCACCGATTGAACATAAGTGTTCTGGCCATCGTTATAGATGTCGAAGCGCTGCTGCGTTGACAATTCGGTCACGTAATAGCCGTGGTCCGTTGAGGCGATGGCGCTGGTGCAGATCGCAGTGAGCAGCAACGGAGCGAGGATATGGAAAGTTTTCATGGGTAGAGGTCGTCCTGGAGTTCTAATTGTCGAATAGCAATACAAGTTTGTTTTTCGGAGAACGGAAGGGAATCAGGCGCGATTCGCTTTTCTCGCCGCCAGGGTGGCGGGGTTCCGGTTACTTCGATGTGTGCCATGCATGGCACACATCGGCGCGTAGACCTTCCCGGGCTGTGCTGTGCATGGCACAGCACGATGCCGAAAACATCTGTGCCATGCATGTCGCTTTGCGAAACCCAACTCAATGGCGGCCACCGGCGTACGATAGGCACGGCCGCTTCCAGCGGTCACTGGTAAGGTGGAATCACCATGTCCTGCGTGGCCATGAACAGAAACTCGTCCCCCGCGTTGAGCTTGAGCGACGGTGCGATGTTCTTGTTCCGATCCAGAAGGCTGGCCAAGACGCCTTGCAGCGTTGTCGCGAAAATCGAACCAGCCGTCGGGGTGCCTCCGCTGCCGGAGTTGCCCGGCAAGGCCGTAACGGTCGTGTCGGCTTTCGGAAGCAGAAGCGTCGACGCGCCGATGACAAGGCTGCTCGAGAAGATTTTGAAGAAGTGGTTGTTGACCTCGGCCTGCAGACCCGATGTGCCCATCATGTCAGTGCCCGTAGAGCCAGCCAGCGGGATCCAGTTACCGTTGGGGAAAGTCAGCTTCGTCATCGCCATGAGCAGGCGTTCCTGTCCGACTGTAACCTGGCTGTTGTAGACGCCGTTGATGAGGCTACCCTTGGGGATGACCACGTAGCGTTGCTGGCTGTCGTAGACGTCCGAAGTCACGCGCGCGAGGACACGGCCGGGCATTTCGCTTTTCACGTTCGTCACCAGGACAGAGCGGATAACCGTGCCCTCGGCGACCATCGAGTTCGCTACCGGCCCTTGCATTTTGAGCACGCTATGGGCGGCGTTCGCGGTGGAGGCTGCGCCTGAGTTGGCGGCAGTGTTCGCGATGAAGTCTTCGTTGACACCACGGCTCTTGGGCTGCTCCTTCGGCACAGCCAACGACGCCAGTATTTGGTTCTGCATCGCTTGCTGGGCGCTGTTCGTAGCCTCGGTCTTTTGCGCGTTAATGCCTGCCAGCTCGGACTGAAGGTCTGACATTCCCAGCGGTGCTTTCACTGCTTCTGGCCCTGATTGCTGGTTCAGCAGGCGGACGGATGGCACCTCCAGGGGCGAGGAGCGAACTTCTTCCTGTCGCTTGAGCCGGTCTGCAATCTGCTTTTGGGCCAGTTCCGCTGCCGCAGTTGCCTGTTGCGAGTTCGCTTGGTATGCCGGCATAGACGGCTGTTGTGCGCTGACCGGGAGGCCTGGTCGAGCGTACGTGCTGGGGTAAGGTGCCGCCGGGGTGTAGGCGGTGCGTGCGGCTGGCATTGCAGTGCCAGTCGCCGGTGCGCCTGTCATTACGGTAGCCGGTGCAGCAGTCGGTGCGCCGGACGGATAACCCCCCCCTTGCGGAGCCGAGTTGGAGCCCGGCATTACCGGGAGTGTGACTGCTGGCTTTTTCGGGTTGTAGGCATCCGACTTCAAGTTCGTCACCAGGCTAGCACTGTCACCTGCCTGCCGCGTTGTGTCCACGTCGACTTTCTGTGCTGCTATGCGGTTTGTCCCGCGGGGTTGGTCAGGGGTTAAAAATAGCCAGGCAACGACGCTAAGTCCAACGATCGGAATGGCGAGCTTGGTTGCGCTTTTGATGAGGTTCCGCTGAGGTGCGCTTGCCGCTACCTTAGCGGGAGACTCCTGATCGGCGCTCGTTGGCTGATGAATCGACGGCTCGACATGCTGGGGCTCATCTTCGATCGTAGGCAGTTTTTGAAAGGGATCGGTCGCCATGTTTTACCAGTTCGTCTTGGAAGGAAGGCCCTTTTTTGCGATGCGCACTTCAGCCGAACCGAGCTTGAGAAGCAGGCGGTCAGCCTTGCGCTCCACCACGATCATCAGGCCTTTGACTTTCCAGTTGATGAGGGACGGATTACCTTCGTCATCCATCAAAAAGACAGCCGGGCTGTCCTGGATATTTGGCATTACGAGGAACGTAAACTGGCCGTTTGTGTACACAGCGGTCGGGCGAAAGCTCGCGTTGCCCTCGATCGTGTAGCCGAAGTCCAGCGAACTTGGATCGACGTTCGGCGCAATGATCTGGTCAGCCAAACGGGTC
>Ga0070658_10000115_pt1 | contig 72027 bp, 45 predicted proteins | sample KBSC13metaG_FD_64664 | JGI IMG/M metagenome (GOLD analysis project Ga0070658, IMG submission 64664) | Corn rhizosphere microbial communities from Kellogg Biological Station, Michigan, USA - KBS C1-3 metaG | ecosystem: Host-associated > Plants > Roots > Rhizosphere > Soil ...
TCTCCGATCCAGCCCGCGTGGTACAGGCCGTCGCGACGACGCTGCATCTGCGCGAGCAGCCCGGTCGTCCCCTGACGGAGACCCTCACGAACTACCTGCACGACAGATCGCTCCTGCTGGTGCTGGACAACTGCGAACATCTCCTGGAAGCCTGTGCCCGCCTCGCCGAGAGCCTGCTCACGCGCTGTGCCCAGATACGCATCGTCGCGACCAGTCGGGAGCCTCTCGGCATCTCCGGCGAGGTCACCTATCGGATTCCCTCTCTCTCGTTTCCGGCCCCGAAGCAGTCGGTCTCCAATTTGGACCTGCGCCGGTATGAAGCGGTTCAGCTCTTCCTGGAGCGCGCCGCCCTCCAACAGCCCACCTTTGCACTCACCGACCGCAATGCGTCGGCGGTCGTCTCGGTATGTCAGCGCCTGGACGGCATTCCTCTGGCGATCGAACTGGCCACGGCCCGGATGCGCGCCATGCCGATCGAACAGATCGAGTCGCGCCTGGATCAGCGCTTCCGCCTGCTCACGGGAGGCAGCCGCACCGCCCTGCCCCGTCAGCAGACTCTGCGCGCCCTCATGGACTGGTCGTACGATCTTCTAAACGACCAGGAGAAGACGCTCCTGCATCGGCTGTCCGTATTCGCAGGCGGCTTCACGCTCGATGCGGCCGAACAGGTCTGTTGCAGTGAGGAGATAGAAACCTGGGAAGTGCCGGATCTCCTGCTCTCGCTCTCGGATAAGAGCCTGGTGATCTACGAAGAGTCGGGGGGAGAGTCCCGCTATCGCCTGCTGGAGACAGTACGCCAGTATGCCAGGGAGAAGCTGGAGACCGGCGCTATCTCAGACTCGGTAGCGGCCCGGCATCGTGTCTATTTCCTCACGCTGGCGGAAGAGGGCGCGCGGCACATGCACGATGCCGACCAGGGCCGATGGCTGGCGATTCTGGAGACCGAGCACGAGAATCTCAGCGCCGCTCTGGAAGACTGCCTGCAAGCCGAGGAGGGCGCGGAGGCGGGCCTCCGTCTGGGAGCCGCACTGCAGCGCTTCTGGGCGACACGAGGTTACTTCCGGGAAGGTCGGGAATATCTCAAAGCGCTACTGGCACGCCCTGAAGCGCAGAACCGCACCGTCGCCCGGGCGGAGGCGCTGCATGGCGCAGGACTGCTCGCCTTCTACCAGAGCGACTTTCCTGCCGCAGCCACTCTGTTGGAAGAGAGCCTCGCCATCCAGCGGGAATGCGGGAATCGCCCGGGCATCGCGCAGGCCCTGTTGAACCTGGGAAACATCGCCTATCGCCGGAGCGACTACGCGACCGCGCGTTCCCGCTATGCGCAGAGTTTTGCCATCGGGAAGGAACTGGGAGATGGACACAGCATGGCCGCCGCGCTCAGCAACCAGGGCAGTCTGGCGCGCGCGCAGGGAGATCTCGCCGGTGCGCGCTCCTTCCTGGAGCAGAGTCTGGTCATCAAACGGGAGATGGAAGACGATCGGGGGGTGGCGATCGCGCTGGATAATCTGGGGAGTCTGGTTGCCGAGCAGGGGGACTATGCCCGCTCCTACGCGCTGCATGAACAGGGTCTGGCTCTCCAACAGCAGTTGGGCAATCGAGAGGGGATCGCCACTGCCCTGGGAAATATGGGCGGCGTCTCCTACCTGCGGGGCGACTACGACGCCGCCCGTTCTCTCTTTGAACAGAGCCTGGAGATTCGACGGGAACTGGGAGATCTGGGCGGAATGGCGACCTCGATAGGCAATCTGGGAAATGTCGCCTCGCGGCAGGGCGACCTCCCCAGAGCGCTCGCACTGCATCAGGAGAGCCTGAATCTGGAGCGTCAGTTGGGCCTGAAGACAAATGCCGCGGTTTCGCTGATCAATCTGGGGGAACTGACCCTGGATCAGGGCGCACTGGACGCTTCCGAAGCCTATCTCTACGAAGCCATCGACCTTCTGCACAGCCTGGAGGAGCGGCGTCTGCTGGCCCATACCCTCAAAGCGCTCGCCCTGCTTAGAATGGCACAGCGCTCCCCCTTGCAGGCCGCCCAGCTCTGGGGCGCCTCCGCTCAACTGCGTTCAGCCCAGGATGCTCCGGTGCCGCCACCACAGCACACAGAAACCGATGTCCGACTGGAGGCTTGCCGTCGCACCCTGGGCGAAGCGACCTTCACACATGCCTGGCAACAAGGAACGTCTCTCCCGATCGAGGCGCTTTTGTCTGAACCGCGAGTAAACGGATTATAGGATTAACTATGATTTTGGCCTACCGGTCTACTGCCCCTCTCCAAGTCGTTTCTCCTGCGAGGGGGTAAGAACGATTCTGTTTGATCCCGGTTCAGACAGCACCCCAGGAAACGACCCGATATCGATCCGCCCCCTTGTAACCGCCTTCTACCACGATTTTCCCGGCTCCGTCCTTCCAGGTAAGATGCACCTGGTTCTGTTGCCCTGTCGCATAGTGGCTGGTCAGGCCGTCGTCGGCGTAGAGAGTGAAGGGCGCGGGTTGGTCGCCGTGGACACGTATGGTGAGGGCAAAGCAGGTCTCGGGAAGGACGTGTTCGATCGGTTCGGCGAGTGGCAGGAGGGTGTTTGAGCGGACGAACAAGGGCACACGATCGATCGGTTGGGAGACATCGATCCGTTTGCCGCCGATAAGAGGCGCGCCTGTCCAGAAGTCGTGCCAGGATCCGGGCGGGAGATAGACGCTGCGCCCGGTCTGACCGGCGAAGAGAGGCGCGGCCAGCAGTGATGACCCGACGAGGAACTGATCGTCGATCTTGTGGCATTCGGCGTCGTTCGGCCAGTCCATGACGAGGGCGCGAACGGGCGGGATGCCTTTGAGACGGTAGTCGTTGAAGGCGGTGTAGAGATAGGGCAGCAGCCGCATTCGCAGTTCGAAGAGGCGGCGCACGGCATCGGTCGCCTCCTGGTGGTTCGGCATGGTCTCCCCGCGGTTGTTTTTGTCGCGGTCGATCTGGAGCCAGGGTGGGCTTTTCAGATACCAGGCGTTCACCATCGCATAGGGCGACAGGATCACAGTTCCAACGCGGCGGCAGAGTTCTTCCATCGAGCTTGCCTCCCGCACCTCCGGGCACCAGAGCAGTCCCGTAAAACCGGCGTTCGCCAGGCCCCGCACATAGCAGCGATGATCGTAGCTGTCGCTGTAGACGACGTATGGCAATGGCGCGGCCAGCGCGTGGGAGTTGCGCACCAGTCCCCAGGTGCGCAGGTCGCGCTTTTGGAAGGGTTCCGCGAGCGTCTGGGAGTAGAGTTTGCCGAAGAGCGAGTGATACTGTTCGCCGTCCATGCCGGACGGAAACGTGCTCGCCTCGGGAAACGACCAGGGTTTGGCGCTGTCCGGTTGGTTATCGCACTCGTCGAGTTTCAGCGAGTCCGCGCCTCTGGCGAACAGGGTTTTGTCGTGATGGGCTTCGAAGATGCTGCGCGCTCCGGCCGTGGCGAAGTCGGGCGTCAATCCGTCCCAGACGCGGAAGTTGCCGGAGAAAGGCTTGAGCGCCTCGTGGATCGGGGAGGAGGTGTGGGTGAAGGCGTGCTCCCAGAAACTGGTGCGATAGCCGAGGCCGTGCATATCGCGGATGAACGCATCCGGATCGGGAAAGCGCCCCGAATCCCAGACGAACGAAGAGGAGTAGGTTTTGGTCTGCCAGCCCGGCTCGATCCCCCAGATATCGCAGGGCATCTTCTGGGCGCGGATCGTACGGGCGAGCTGCAGCGACTGCTCCGCAGTAAAGTCGGACTTGCCGCGATAGGCGACGCCCAGCCCCCAGAGCGGCGGAACCGCGCCGCCCCCGGAGAAGAGGTTGTAGCGCTGCACCGCCTCCCCCAACGTCGGCCCGCCGAACAGATAGAGATCGACGCCCGGAGCGGAGGGCACATCGATCAGCATCGTCTTCGCATGCAGTGCGCGCTCCTGATAGAGTTGCGTGGTGCTGGTCGCCGCACTCCCGCTGCCCGTCGCCTCGGCCTTTGCGACCGGCGCGACATTCCCCGTATAGAACGAGACGTAGCGGGCCGTATCAACATAGATGCCGTAGCCCTGCGTCGAGACATAGAACGGGACAGGCGCGTGCGAATCGCCGAGTTCGTTCTCCGGGCCATCCGAGGGACGCAGGAAGACGCGGCGATCGGTCTTGTCGAAGAGCAGTGTGTTCAGGCCGAATCCGTAGATACGCTCATTCGTATTCATCGGGATCTCGACCGCGCATCCGCGCCCGGTCACCTCGAAGGTGAGTGCGCGTGCATCGAACGGGGGCCGGTCGCAGGGAGGCATCTGCCGCAGTCCCTCCAGACGCATCTCCGCCGAGCGATAGCGCAGCGGCGTGATCTCCTCCGGTCTGCCCAGCCTCAGTCGCCAGATTCCCGGCCCGATCCTGGTCCAGGCGCGCTTGCCGCCCGTTCGGGCCGCCTTGCTTCCTGCACCGGCCGGACTCGCCTCCGCCGCGCTCGCCAGTGCGGACGCTGCCAGAAGGCTCGCAGCCTGCACTCCCAGTTCTCTTCGTGTTGGCTTCACGCCTCTGCTCCCTTGTCGATCCTCTCCTCTGGAAAACGGGAAAGATCGCAGACTGCTCTCCTAATTCGACACGGACAACGCCTTCTCTTGCTCCCGTTCCGTGCGCAAGTCGCAGCGCGTCTAGTTTTTCTTTTTCTTGCGTACGGGGCAGTCTTTGCACTCCTTTTTGGGGCACTTGGAACAGGGTTTTTTAGGCTTGCTCATCTTTCGTCTCCGGATAGATCTATAGTAGCGAAATACCATAGCGCAGACGATTAGGTTCCTGACGCCTCCCTGCTCTCGCCTTCTCCGCGGGTGCGTAGTAGCCTTGTGACGAGGCGGAACAATCCCTGTCTCCGAGCAGTCAAAGGACACAGACCGCTTTTGGAAGCCATGGAGCGCTTCTCAACGCTGCCCGAAGCCCATATTCAACTGTTATTCCTTCCCTTATCGCACCTATGTCCTCGCCAGACACCCACGACCAATATCGGCGAAACGGCCTTATGCCGCTCCCTATCCCGACCTTGCCCTCTCGCAAGTCCCGTTTGAAGAAGGAGCAACACGTTGCAGCGCCATCATTCCCTGTTTATCGGTCTTCTTCTGGTCGGCGCATCCGGCGCCCGGAGCCAGACAGGACCGAACAACCCCGCCATCGGGGCATCCTCTTCTCACCGAACCGGCCTATCGCCTCAGACGAAACATACCTCCGTCGCCACTCAATTTGGTCGCTTGCCGCTCTCCTTTGAGAGCAACCGGGGTCAGACCAGCTCTCAGGTACGTTTCCTCACCCACACTGCCGATAGCACCCTCTTCCTCACTCCCTCCGAAGCCGTCTTTAGCCTGCCTCTCAGCCCGACGCCGCGTAGGAAGAACGGCGCTTTGCGGAGAGACCACACAGGCCATTCGCCGATGAAGAAGGCCGAGCGCGTGGCTCTGCGGATGCAGATGTTGGGGGCAGATCCGAAGGCAAAAGCATGGGAGCAGCAGCCTCTCGGCGGGCAGGTCAGTTACTTCCAGGGCAAGGATCCCCGGAAGTGGCACGCGGGAATAGCGACATTCGGGCGCGTCGGTTTTCATCAGGTCTACCCTGGCGTGGATCTGGTCTACTACGGCAATCAACGTCAGTTGGAGTACGACTTTGTGGTCGCGCCGCATGCCGATCCCAAGCAGATCCGACTGCATTTTGCCGGAGCGGACAAGGTCTGGGTGAATGCGGCGGGGGAACTGATCGTCCGCGCACAGGGTCAGAAGCTGACCTGGCGAAAACCGACGGTCTACCAGGAGGATAAGCGTGGCAAGCATGCCATCGCCGCGCAGTTCCACCTGAAGAGAATGCCGAGCGGCCAATCCGGCGTTAGCTTCGCGCTGGGGCGCTACGATACCGCCCGACCGCTGATCATCGATCCGGTGCTCACCTACTCCACCTACCTCGGCGGACAGACAGCCAATTCAAACGTTGACGAAGGGGGCGCAATTACGGTAGATGCGGATGGGAACGCCTATATCACAGGACTGGCCGGCTCCACCGATTTCCCCGTCACGGCAGGAGTCTACAAGACAACCAACTCCGGTAGTTCGGCGTTCGCGGCAAAGCTAAACCCGACCGGTACAGCGCTCCTCTACTCCACCTTCGTAGGGCCTGTGAATTTCCTGCCGCGAAGTATCGCGGTCGATCAGGATGGCAACGCCTTTATCACCGGACAGACTAATTACGCTGATTTCCCAACCACACCTGGGGCGCTCCAAGCCGCGCCGGTATTCAATGGGAGCGTCTATATCACGAAACTCAACCCCACCGGCACGGCCCTGGTCTACTCGACCTTTCTGGGAGGGTCAGCTGTGACGACAGCGGGCGGACTCGCGATCGATCACGTGGGAAACGCCTATATCACCGGCGCAGCGCATACCGGATTCTTCCGGTTTACCCAGGGGGCGTTCCAGACGAGTTATATCTCTCAATCCGGCTCCATGGCCTTTGTGATCAAGCTCAATCCTACCGGTACCGGCCTGGTCTATGCCACTCTGCTGGGAGGCAGCGGACTCTCCAGCACGAATAGCGCCGGGATGGGAGATGCAGCGAACGGTATCGCAATCGACGGCAGCGGCAATGCGTATGTCACCGGTTATACCTCCTCTGCGGATTTCCCTATCACCCCCGGAGCGTTTCAGACCAGCAACCACAGGGCAGACTTCAATGGAGCCACCAACGTCTTTGTGACAAAACTGAATGCCGCAGGCAGTGGCCTCGTCTACTCCACTTTCCTGGGCGGGTCCGGCAGCAACAACAACGCTGGCTCTCCCGATGAAGGACGCGGTATTGCAATCGATAGCGGCGGCAACGCCTATATCGCGGGCGCTACGTTCTCTGCGGATTTCCCCACGACACCGAACGCGTTCCAGAAGACCTATCCCGCGGTCGCAAATGTCTCTGTCAGTTTCGTGACCAAACTGAATCCTACCGGTTCCTCGCTGATCTACTCCACCTTTCTTGGAGGCAGTCAGACAACGACTACTGGCGAACAGGCGGTCGGCATTGCGGTCGATTCCGGCGGCAACGCTTATATAGTCGGCAGTACCAGCGCCGCCGACTTTCCTACCCGAATAGGATCCTTCCAGCGAAAGAAGGGGGCGGCAGGGGCGGCCACGGGTTTTCTGACAAAACTCAACGCCGCCGGAAGCGCACTGCTCTATTCCACCTTTCTGGGCGGCAGCGGATTTACGACGCGCGGTGAAGTTCCGCAGGGGATTGCGCTCGACAGCAGCGGCAATGCCTACGTGACAGGACGTACCTATTCACACGATTTCCCCACGACTCCAGGAGCGTTTCAGACGACCAATCACGCGGCTTCCGGCGGCGCCAATGCCTTCGTGACCAAACTGCCCACCGTACCGATCTTTCCGGACTTCAACAACGACGGCAGCACCGATCTGCTCCTTCAAAACCCCTCCACCGGCGCCATCGCGGGTTGGTGGATGCAGGGCGCCAGGCAGATCGGAAGCGCTCCCTTCTCCCTCACCCCTCCGACGGAGTACGCCCTCGTCGGCGTTGGGGACTTTAGCGGCGATGGAGGCTCTACACTGGTGCTTCAGAGTCGAGTCAGCAATCAGATTGCCTTCTGGTACACGAGTGGAGTCAACCACGCGACGGTCCCCGGAGGCAACTTTGTCAATGTGACCCCGGCTGCCAACTACAAGGTGGTCGGTGTCGGCGACTTCAATGGAGACGGCAAATCCGACCTCGTCTTCCAGAACCAGACCACCAATCAGATCGCCATCTGGTTTATGAACGGAGCCGGTTACCAGGGGGGCGTGCTGCTGCCGTTCTCTCCACTCGCCGGATGGAAAGCAGCCGGAACCGGCGACTTCAATGGCGATGGCCAGACCGACATCGTCTTTCAGCACCAGAGCACCGGCCAACTCGCTCTGTGGTACCTGAACGGGACTTCCTACCTGGATGGCGTGGTGCTGAGCGCCGTTCCTGCCTCCGGCTGGACGGTGGTCGGTGTGGGCGACTACAACGGGGATGGCTATGCCGATCTGCTGTTTCAGAACCAGAGCAGTAACCTGGCCGCAGTCTGGCACCTCATCAACGGCGGATTTGCGGGTGGAGACACGCTGTCCGCCGCCCCGCCCTCCGGATGGAAGATCGTAGGCCCGCGCTAACCCTGAAACAGAGAACTGCCTCATGTCCTCTTCCGTGGAAGGACTCTCACCGCCTATGAAGGGCAAATATCTCGGGCATCTGTCGCGTCAGGATCCTCTATTCGGTTTTCTCGTGTACGATATTCTGGCTCGTATCGACGTCTATGTTCCTCATCCCGAATTTCGGGTCTTCGAACTTGTTGCCAGCAATTCGGTCTACGCCTATGAGGAGACGCATAGCCGCGCCTGCGTTGTCGGCAAGTTCTTCGGGCCGACATTCGGATGGGACCGCTGGCGGGCCGTGGAACGGGCGGAGCGAGAGTATCGTAACCTGGAGACGCTGCGAGGCTACGGCCTTGTGGGCTGCCCCCATCATGTGGTCCGCCCTCTGGGCCTCAATCGGGATCTCGACTGCCTGCTGGTGCAGGAGCACTATCGTGGAGAGCCGCTCAGCCAGGCGATCCAGGGGGCCATCCACCAGGGCAGCCACGCGCATCTCTTCTGGAGGCTGAAGGCGCTGGGCTATTTCCTGGCGACGCAGCACAATCGCACCGCCAACGGACAGGGGGTCGATTTCGAGGAGGACTGTCGCTATCTCGACCATCTCCTCGAGCAGCTGCAGGCGCGGCGACGGATCGATGGGCAGGATACCGATGAGTTCCGGTGGCTGCGCGATCGGTGGCGGGAACAGCCCGCGATGTGGCAGGATCAGCAGGTCTGGCTGCATGGAGATGCGACCCCGGCGAACTTTCTGTTTGGAGGCGGTCTGGATGTCGCCGCGATCGATCTGGAGCGGATGAAGCGCGGAGACCGGGTCTTTGATGTCGGCCGGATTGCGGGTGAACTGTGTCAGGCGTTTCTGAATGCGACCGGCGACAGTGCGCGTGCGGAGCCGTTTATCGGCCACTTTCTCTGGGAGTACGCCTGCCACTTTCCGGACAGGCAACGCGCCTTTCGCTCGATCACCAAGCGGATGCCGTACTATATGGGACTTACGCTGCTCCGCATCGCCCGCAACGACTGGGTCTCCGCCGCATACGGTCGCACCCTGATCGAGCGGGCCAAACCACTGCTCCGCTCTTACTGGAAAAACCATGCCTATTAATGCACTGGCCTTCGATGTGAACGGCACCCTGATCGATATTCTCACGGACGAGAGCCTGGAGGAGATCTACCGCGCCCTCCGCCACTTCCTCACCTATCAGGGCGTCGATCTCTCCCGCAGCGATCTGCGCGACCTCTATTTCCGCCTGATGAAAGACCAGCTTCGCGCCAGCCCGGAGAGTTACCCCGAGTACGATGCGGTAGACATCTGGCGTACGATCCTCAGGGAATATCAGACGGACTACACCCGCCGTCTGCCTGCCGCCACTCTGGAGACGATGCCGCTGTTTCTGGCGCAGATGTACCGGGCGATTTCTCGGCGGCGGCTGCAGCTCTATCCCTATATGCGTGAGGCGCTGGACAGACTGCGCGGGCGGTTTCCGATGGCGATCGTCACGGATGCGCAGAGCGCCTACGCCTGGGGCGAACTGGATCACGTGGGATTGACGGACTATTTCCATCCGATCATCGTCTCCGGAGACGTCGGCTATCGCAAACCGGACAGGCGGCTCTTTCAAGCGGCGCTGGACGCCATGGAGGTCACCGCCGGGGAGACCCTCTTCGTGGGCAACGATATGTACCGCGACATCTACGGCGCGCAGCAGGCGGGCATGCAAGCTCTGATGTTCAACTCTCCGCAGGGAGACAAAACCTACGGCGACACCTCTCCGGACTTCACCATCTCCGACTACCGCGAACTGCTGCCCCTCCTGGGACTATGACACGCCTATCCCAATGCGTATCTCCTCCCCTCTTCCCACGGTCTGCGTTTCCCCTACCTCCGCAGATACTCAAACAGAGCCGGAATCCCCATTTCGAGCGCCTTGAGCAGTTCCGGTCGCAGGGGATTGCTTTGCAGTAAGAGGCTGGTCAGGTTGGTCAGTTGACAGATTTCCGGGGGCAGTTCTCGCAAGGCATTCTCCCGCAGGTCCAGCTCCGTCAGTTCGGTCAGTTGGCCGATCTCCCGAGGCAGAGATGTCAGTTGATTGTCGGCCAGGAGGAGAACTCTCAGATCCCTCAGATCGCCGATTTCAGGCGGCAGCGCGGTCAGGTTATTGCTGCTGAGTTTGAGTTCGATCAGGTACGGAAGTTCACCGATCTCCTGCGGCAGGGTCGCCAGTTCGTTAACGCTGAGATCGAGGATGCAGAGGTCGGTGCAGCCTCCGATCTCCGGAGGCAGGGTGGTCAGCTCGTTCTCCGCAAGGTAGAGACAGGACAGTTCGGTCAGTTGTCCGATCTCTACCGGCAGAGACGTCAGGCGGTTGTCGGTCAGATTGAGGGTGGTGAGCGCTCGCAGCAGGCCGATTTCGGGAGGCAGGGCGGTGAGGCTATTGCTGTCGAGGGAGAGGGTCCTGAGTTGGGTGAGCCGACTGATCTCGGCAGGCAGCGCCGTCAACCTGTTTTCAAAGAGCGAGAGGGTGTACAGATTGGCGAGCAGACAGACCACCGCTGGCAGAGAGGTCAGGCCGTTGCTGTCGAGTTGTAGGGTCGTCAGGCGGGTCAGTTGCGCGATCTCCGACGGCAGGGTTGTCAGGCGGTTATGGCTCAGGTTCAGGGTTTCCAGATGGGTGAGGAGACCGATCCCACGCGGCAGTTCAACGATCCGGTTGGCGTTCAACTCCAGCCCGGTGAGGGCCTCCAACGCGAAAACCTCGGGCGGGACAACGGTCCATCCGACAGTGCTCAAGTTCAAAGAGGTGAGTTTGGTCAGCCATCGTATCTGGGGCGGAAGCGCGGTGAGCGGGTTCCCGGCAAGGTCCAGCCGGGTCAGATTGAGCAGGTGACCGAGATCCGGGGGCAGCGTGCGCAGACGATTGTGGCAGAGATCGAGGCGTGTCAGGCTGCGAAGCTGGAAAACCGGAGGCGGGACCGTTTCGAACCGATTGCCGTCGAGCGAAAGCAGCGTCAGATTGGTCAAGTAGGCGATCTCCGAGGGCAGGGAGATCAGATGATTGTTATCGAGGTTCAGCACTTCCAGTTTCGTCAGGTGGCCGATCTGCTTCGGTAACCAGGCGATCTGATTGTCGGGAGCGACCAGGTATTCGAGGTTGGCGAGCCAGCAGATATCAAGCGGCAGCGTGGTCAGGCGATTGGCGGTCAGCGTGAGGCCGCCCAGCGCCGTCAGACGGCCGATCTCTGCCGGAAGAGCGGTCAACTCGTTGTCGCGGAGCGTGAGCGTCGTCAGGTTTGTCAGATGCCCGATCTCACGTGGCAGGGCGCTCAGTTTGTTGTTATTGAGATAGAGCCTCGTGAGATCAGTAAGCCACCCGATCTGCGGCGGCAGCGCGGTGAGCGCATTGTCGTCCAGTTGCAGCACCGTTAGCCGGGTCAAGCGTCCGATGTCCGGCGGCAGCGTTTCCAGTGCGTTGTTCGAAAGATGGAGCGTTTCCAACAGGGTCAACTGCCCTATCTCCGCCGGCAGTTCCTTCAGGGAGTTTGCGCCCAGAGAGAGCCGTTCCAACTGCACCAGTTGGCCGATCTCCCGCGGCAGCCACGTTAGTCCGATACTGTTCAGGCTGAGGTCTGCCAGACGAACGAGCCTGCCGATCTCCGGAGGCAGCGTGATCAAGGGGTTCCCGGTCAGGACCAGAGTTTCAAGTTCGGTAAGTTGATCGATCTCCGGAGGCAGTGCGGTCAGATGATTGTGGTCCAGATCGAGCCGCCTCAGATGTCTCAACTGACCGATCTCGTGCGGCAGTTCCGTCAGTGCGTTGCGTTCCAGATCGAGCGCCAGCAGGTGGCTGAGGTGGCCGATCTCGGGAGGCAGGGTGATCAGATCGTTGTTGATCAGATGGAGCGCCTGAAGACTGCTCAGTGCGCAGATCTCCAGGGGCAGTTCGGTCAGTTCGTTGCGCGAGTAGAAAAGGGTCTCCAACAGCCGCAGGCGACCGATCTCCGGAGGCAGCGTGGTGACACGGTTGTCGTCGAGATCGAGGGTCCTCAATTGGGTGAGTTGGCCGATCTCTGCAGGCAGGGACGTCAGTTCATTTCTGTCGAGGATCAGGTTCGTCAGGTTCGTCAGGCGACCGATCTCCGGAGGCAGCCTGCTCAATTCCGTATCGATCAGGTGCAGTTCTCTCAGCCAGGTCATCTGCCAGAGGACCGGCGGCAGGTCCTCCAGCGGGTTACTGTTGAGAATAAGTTTCACCAGACCGGCGAGTTGTGCGCACTCAGGCGGCAGATCCGTCAGCTCATTGCCGCTGAGGTCGAGTTCGGTCAGGTGGGTGAGCAGTCCGATCTCCGGAGGCAGCGCTTCGATTTCGTTATAGTTGAGGTCAAGGACTCGCGGAGAGCGCCGCTCACGCACTCCCCTCCACGCCGACAGACTGGCCCGATTCAACAGATGATCGAGCGTCTTCGTCCGCGCCGCCTTTGCAATCACATTCAGGAGTTCTTCTTGATCCATCGTCTACCTTCCCCAATAGCTGCACACCGTGCAAAATAGGGCATCCTTTGCCTGCTTACTTCTCGGTGTCTCTTGAGCGCAGGTAGTCGAAAAGGGCGTGCGTTCCCTTCTCTCCAGCCGTTAATATCGCTTCCGGCAACGGATTCCCTGCAAGCAACAGAGTTTTCAGTCTGGTGAGTTGAACGATCTCTTTCGGCAGGTCGGTCAGATCGTTCCCACGCAGGTCGAGTTTGAAAAGTAGAGACAGTTGACCAATCTCCGACGGCAGTGAGGTCAAGGCGTTCTCGGCAAGATTGAGTTCGACTAAACTCGTGAGGTTGCCGATCGTGACAGGCAGACATGACAGCGCATTGCCATCCAGCGCCAAAGCATGTAGTTTGGTGAGGTTACCGATCTCCGACGGAAGAGAAGTCAAGCTGTTCTCCGAGAGGGTGAGGACGGTCATATTGGTCAACGCGCCGATCTCCGGAGGCAAGGAGGTCAGACGGTTGGCCGTAAGCTCAAGTTCTGCCAACTCCTTCAGGCTTCCTATTTCAGGAGGCAGGACAGCCAACCGGTTGCCTTTGAGGTGGAGCGTTCTCAGGCCGGTAAGATGTCGTATCTCCGATGGCAGCGTGTTCAGTCGATTTTCCCCCAAAGAGAGAGAATCGAGATATAGGAGGCGTCCGATCTCAGGCGGCAGTTCAGCCAGATCGTTGCCATTCAGTTGCAGACCGGTCAAACCGGTAAATCGGCCGATCTCAGGCGCGAGCGAGGACAGACCATTGTGATTGAGTTGTAGACGGGAAAGATGGGGGAGTTGAGCGAGTTCCGACGGCAGCGAGAGACGCGGATTGGCGCTGAGATTCAACACACACAGACCTGTCAGGGAAAGGACTTCCGGCGGAAGAGCGGTCAGGTCGTTGCTACTGAGATCCAGTACCATCAGTCGAGTAAGGGAGGCGATCTCCGCAGGCAAAGAGAGTCCCGGATTGCCGGACAGGTTCAGATCTACCAACCTGTCAAGAGCGCCGATCCCCGGTGGCAACACACGCAACCGATTGTGACCGAGTCCGAGTTTCTCTAAATGGACCAGACGAAAGAGCGATGGGTCAAGGGAGGCGAGTTGATTGTGGTTCAGTCCGAGATGTTTCAAACGGGTCAGACAGGCGATCTCTACGGGGAGAGCGACCAGACGATTTCTGCTCAGTCCCAGAGCACTCAGGTGGACCAACTGTCCGATCTCTGGAGGCAGTTCGGCGATCTGATTACCGGAAGCCTGTACCCCACCCAGATGGGTCAGGCGACCGATCTCGGAAGGCAGACTGGTCAATCGATTGTTCCTTACATCGAGGATAGTCAGTTCGGAAAGATCTCCAATCTCCACGGGCAGTTCCGCCAACGCATTATCGGCAAGATCGAGCCAATCCAGTTGTCTCAGGCTGCCGATCGTCGGCGGCAGAGAGTTCAGTGCACCTCTCGCGCTTCTCAGAACCCTCAAACGAATCAGACAGCCGATTTCGGAAGGAAACGAGGTTAACGGATTGTCGAAAAGATAGAGATTTGTCAGGGCGGTCAGGCGACCGATCTCCCCAGGCAGGGTGGTCAACTGGTTACCACTAAGAGAGAACTCCTCCAGAGCCGTGAGCGCACCGATGAGAGGCGGCAACTCCTTCAAAGCATTGGTATCGAGGATGAGTTTTTCTAAATGGACAAGACGACCGATTTCGGGAGGCAGCATTTGCAATCCGACACCCAGGAGTTCGAGCGTAGTCAGGTTAGTGAGGTGTCCGATCTCGACAGACAGTTCGGCCAGCGGATTGTCGGAGAGATTCAAGGATCGCAGTGTGGTCAGATGGCCAATCTCCGGAGGCAACCCGGTCAATCTGTTGCTGTTGAGCGCCAGTCCAGTCAGACATTTGAGATCGCCGATTTCGCGCGGCAACGCCGTCAGTGCATTGAAGTCCAGATGAAGCGACATCAAACTTTGGAGATGTCCAATCTCCGGTGGCAACGCCGTCAGATGGTTCCCACTCAGAGAGAGGCTGCCAAGTCCAGTCAGGAAGGAAACCTCCGGCGGGAAGACTGTCAGATGATTATTTCTGGCACTCAGGATCGCCAGATGGCTTAAGTGACAGATCTCGGGAGGAAGCGACCACAGACAATTGTAGTCGAGGTACAGAACTTCGAGATTCGTGAGGTTGCCGATCTCCGCAGGCAGCGACGTCAGGCTGTTTTGGTGGAGATGGAGAATCGTCAGGTTGGTGAGCCGACCGATCTCCTGTGACAACGCGCTCAGGTGGGTACTGCCGAGATCCAGGTCTTGCAAACGAGACAGGAAAGAGACTTCCGGCGGCATGCGATTCAGCGGATTATGACTGAGATCAAGTTTCGTCAGGCGGCGCAATTGGGCGAATTCCGGAGGGAGCGTCGTCAACCAGTTCCCGCTGAGGTTGAGGCCGGTCAAACCAATCAACTGTCCGATCTCCGGAGGCAACGACTCCAATTGGTGAAATGCAAGATACAGGTCGCGCTTCCCTACCTTTTCCTCCCTCAAAGCAGGCAGACCCAGCCACCCCAGAAGACGCTCCAGCGTTGTCTTCGGTGCAGCTTCTGCAATCACATTCAGGAGTTCTTCTCGATCCATGCGTTGGCCTCCAGCATGCGGTCAGAACCAGCCATAGCTCCTGTTTCGATACTGAAGAAGATGACCTCCTGGCAGACTCCCTCATTTTACGGCTGACCTAAACCCGCAAAAGCCGCAGTGAACACGCAATAAACCCGCAATCACGAGGCGAATGACGCACGTGCCTACGCATAGCCCTGGGCCTGAAACTGCCTCATGTCGGCGTACTTTTTGCCTTCTGCGGGGTTTCAAGTAGCCGTAGGCATCTTACGAGGGGGTTCTAGCCCTCCCTGTAGTACGCGCGATAGCAGCCTCTTCACGCGTGGTCTGAATCGCCTCCAGGGCCAGGTGGTCAGCCTCCTTGCTCTCCTCGGGGGTTAGCCCTAGAAATTCGTCCACAGTAGTGACGATGAACCCTGCGGCTTCGAGCTTTGCTTTTCTTTCTACACTCATTGCCATCTTCTTGATCCTGCTATGGTCTGATGTGTTTGGCGAACCAGTCGAGGTTGGTCTGCATGACTTTCAGGAGCATGCGAGGTTCGTTGGGGCCGTGGGGTTGGCGGGGCAGGACGATCATGCGGGTCTCGACGTGCTGCCGGCGGAGAGCGTTGTAGAGTTCGTAGCCCTGGGAGATCGGGACGCGCACATCGGCGTCGCCATGCTGGATCAGGGTCGGCGTTTGGACGCCTTTGACCTGGAACATGGCGCAGTGGTCGCGATAGATGTCCAGGTCTTCCCAGGACTCTGCGCCGAAGTAGTCGGGGATGAAACTCGGGATGTCGGCGGTGCCGTTAAAGCTCATGATGTTGGTGACGCCCGCGCCGACGGAAGCGGCCTTGAAGCGGTGGGTCTGGGTGATGATCCAGGAGGTCATGAAGCCGCCATAACTCCAGCCCATCACTCCCAGGCGCTCGGGATCGGCGACGCCCATGCCGATGACATGGTCCACGCCCGCCATGAGGTCCCGATAGTCGCCGCCGCCCCAGTCGCCCCGGTTCGCATAGCGGAAATCTTTGCCGTAGCCCGTAGAGCCGCGCGGGTTGCAGCGCAACACCGCGTAGCCCTGTGCCGCGAACGAGGCCACCGGGTAGATATTCGGGTTGCCGATGAAGGTCTGAGCGTAGTAACCTGCCGGGCCGCCGTGGATCACCAGAAGCAGAGGGACGCGCTGTCCTGCGGTGTAGTCGGGAGGATAGGTCAGCAGTCCTTCGACTTCCAGACCCTCGGTGCTCTGCCAGCGCAGAACCTCCGTGCGGCCCAGAGGCGGAAGCGCCATGCCTGGCTCTGCGCCGGAATCGATGCAGACCGGGTCGAACGCCTCTACCGAGGAGACGCAGACCTGCACAGGCTGCTCGGAACTCTGAAAGGTGAACCCGAGCACGCCGCGTGAGCGATTCAGATGTGGCTCTCCGAAGATGCCCTCGCCGGACGTCAGGGAGGTGATCGCTCCGGTATGGATATTCATCGCATAGCCGTGCGACTGCGTTCCTACCGCCTCCCCGTAGTAGAGATGGCTGCCGCCCGCCGACCATCCGATCAGGAACGGACTTGCATTGGGGGTCGGAGGCAAAGCGCGAGGGGCGCCGCCCGCTGCCGGGATCAGATGGAGGAAACTGCTGCCTGCCCAGTGCGGCGGATCGTCGCTGAGTGTGAAGGCGATCGTGCTGCCGTCCGGGGAGTAGTGTGGCTGTGAGGCCGAGGCGGTCGATTCGTGGAGTGGCGTGATCTCTCCGGTGTCGGCGTCTACGGTCGCAAGGTCGCCTGTGGTCCAGTCGTCCGCTTTTGCAGAGAGGGTATGCGCGACCGCCAGGGTACGCCCATCCGGTGACCAGTCGAAGCCGGAGACGCTGCGTGCGAACGCCGTGAGCTGTTTCGGTTCGCGCTTGCCTTCCGCATCCTTCTCGATCGCGACGACGTAGAGGCGCACATATTTGAGATCTTCGTCCACCCAGAAGGCGTCGTCCTTGCTCTTGCCGCGCTTCTCTTCGTCCTCTGTTTTGGGATCGCTCATCAGGAAGCCGATCCGGCTGCCGTCCGGCGACCAGAGATAAGCGCCGATGTCGGATTTTACCTCCGTCAGGCGCTCCGCCTCTCCCCCGCTCGCCCGCATCCGAAAGAGTTGGTTCTTGTCGCCCCGCTGTGAGGTGAAAGCAAGCCACTTGCCGTCCGGCGACCACTGAGGATCGGTCGAACTCTTGTCCGCGAAGGTCGCCTGATACTTCTCGGAGCCGTCGGCGTTCGCGAGCCAGATCTGACTGAGCGTCTCGCTCTTTTCCGCCTCCATCACCGGTTCCGTGACCGTATAGGCCACGCGGCTGCCGTCCGGCGACACGCGCACCTGTCCGATGCCCCGAAACTGCATCGACAGTTCCGGTGTCCAGATCGGGCGTTCCGCCTCTTGGGTTTCCATTGTATAAGTCTCTCCTTGTGGGTTCTTTCGGCAGTTCATTGCCGTGAAAATCTATTGGGTCTCCGGATAGAAAGCGAGGGCGCAATCGACGGCCTGTTCGAGCGTCAGAATACGCCCATAAGCGAACAGCGCCTCGTAGTTCTCCTGCCCTGCTCTCTCCTTCACATCCTTAAAGGTCTCTTGATACTCTGTCTCTTCTGAAGCGGTGAGAGGCATCTCGTACCGCTCCCGCAGGCCATACGCCGCACCATAGAGCGTGATGGCCGGTTCAAACCGCTCTTCCGCGATGGCGACTTTGGCCAGATATTCCAGGGCGAACGGGGTGCCCCGGCGGTTATCCACCTCCCGGCAGAGGCGCAGCCCTTCTACCAGTGCGGCCCTTGATGCGACTATGTCTCCCATCAGCAGCGCGCAGAGGCCGAGATTGGAGAGCACGGTCGCCATGCCCTGTTTGTCGCCGAGTTGGCGACGCATCTGCAGGCTCTCTTCGTGCATTGCGCGCGCTTTCGCATGATTGCCCAGTGTGCCGTAGATATTGCCCAGATTCAGGAGCGAGGTGCCGATACTGCGGAGGTCGCCGATCTCACGTGCAAGCGCCAGACTCTCCTCCTGATAGCCCCGCGCGGTCTCCAGGTCTCCTGCCCGTTTCGCCGTCAGCGAAAGCCCGCCGAGAGAAGCCGCGATCCCTTTCTGATCTTTCAGAAGCCGTGCCAACTCCAGAGACTCCGCGTGCCAGCGCTGCGCCATCGCGACATCCCCCTGCCCCCAGGCGATATTCCCGGCCCCATTGAGCGCCTGCATCCGTTCCAGGGTCGGCCCCTGGGCCGCGGGCAGGGCGAGAGCGATTTCGTACCGTCGGCGGGCTTCGGCGTAGTGTCCGCGGATGTGCCAGAAACGCCAGAGCGCTCTCGCGAACCGCAGCGCGAGCAGACCGGCCTCCGGATCTGCGACACAGGTATCCTGAGCCGCCCTAATATTGTCGTGTTCGCGCTCCAGCCGATTGAGCATCTCGACCTGATCGGGTCCTCCCAACAGTTCGGCGGTCTCCTCCACAAACTTCAGCAGCACATCCCGATGCCGCCGACGCACGACCGCGGCTTCGACGCTCTCCTCCATCCGTTCGCGGCTGTACTGTCGGATCGTCTCCAGGAGGCGGTAGCGGCGCTGCTGGTTCGGCTCTTCGCTGAGCACCAGGGACTTCTCCACCAGGCTGTCCAGGAGATCCAGCACCTCCCAGTCTTCGATCTGCACCTCCGGATCTTCGGGATCGTCCGCGCAGATGTTCTCGGCGACATCCAGGGTCCAGCCTCCGAAGAAGACCGAGAGACGGCGCAGCAGCGTCTTCTCGCGCTCGCTCAGCAGTTGATAACTCCAGTCGATCAGGCCGCGCAGCGTCTGCTGCCGGGGCAGCGCGGTGCGGCTGCCTCCGGTCAGCAGGCGAAACCGATCGTCGAGACGGTCAGCGATCTGTTCGGCGGTGAGAGAGCGCACACGGGCGGCGGCCAGTTCCAGGGCCAGGGGGATGCCGTCCAGGCGGCGACTGATCTGCGCGACGGCGCGCGCGTTCTGCCCCGTGACGTGGAAACTCGGCAGCACCGCCTGCGCCCGCTCGACGAACAACTGCGCCGCTTCGGAGCCAGTCACGGTTGCGGCAGAGAGATCCGCGCCCTCTCCCGGCAGCGAGAGCGAGGGAATCCGCCAGACGGTCTCGCCAGGGATATTCAGGGTCTCCCGGCTCGTCGCCAATAGGCGCACCCGCGGGCAGGCGTGCAGCAGCGACTGCGCAAGGCGGGCGCAGTCGGCCACGAGATGCTCACAGTTGTCGAGGATCAAAAGCATGGTTCGCTCCCGAAGATACTCCTGAAGCGTGTTGAGCAGCGTCCGCCCCGGCTCTTCGCGCAGGCCCAGCACGGTGGCGACCGCCTGTACGACCATGCCGCCTTCGTTCAGCGCCGCCAGTTCGATGAGCCACACGCCCTCCGGATAGAGATCCAACAACTCCGCGCCGGCCTGCACGACCAGACGCGTCTTCCCCGCTCCCCCGGCTCCATGCACGGTCAGAAGGCGGCTTGGGGCGGACGATGCGCCGCCCGCCACCGGGTTCAGCCAGGAGACCAGATGGTCGATCTCCTTCGCACGCCCGATAAAGCTGTTAAGCTGCTGCGGGAGGTTCGTAGGCAGCGCGCCGAGAGAGCGCAGGGGCGGGAAGTCGGCAGGCAGATCGGGATGGCAGAGCTGGCAGACCTGCTCGGGCCGCTGCAAGTCCTTCAAGCGGTGCGCCCCCAAAGACAGCAGCGTCCCACCCTCCGGCAGATTCTCCCGCGCCATATCGGCGACCACCTGCGAGACGAGGGTCTGCCCGGCAGCGGCGATGGCACGCAGGCGGGCGCATCGGTTGACCGCCGTGCTGTTGTAGTCGCCGTCGCGCAGTTCCGCATATCCACAGTGCAGCGCCGCGCGCACTTGCAGCGGCACGCGGGTGGGCCAGCTCTCAGCGACGAGGGCGCGCTGAAACGCGCAGGCGGCCGCCAGGGCATCCGCAGGCGACACGAAGACCGAGAAGGTACTGTCACCCTCCCCCCGTAGTCGAACGATATGCCCGCGGTGCGCCAAGACATGCGCGGCGATCAGTTCCGCCTGTCGGGCCTGCGCCAGCTTCATGGCCTCCGGCTCGGAGTCCCACAGGCGGCTGGAACCCGGAATATCGGTAAACAGAAAAGTCACCGTTCCGACCGGCAGTGAGGTCAACTCTCTGCTCCTTCTGCGGCGTGGGTGCGCGTCAAACCGGCTTGATGCCTTCGGCAAACATATTCACGCCGGCCTGCTCGAACCGGATGGCGCTGCACGGCTGCCCGAAATGCGATGCCTGATAGAGGCGGTTCATATCCTCCTCAGTGCGGTGGATCAGTTTCCAGTCCAGGATATAGTCCATCAAGACCTTATCGGGATTGTTGGGGTGGAAATTGCCCAGAACCACTTTGCCTCCAGGCCGCAGCAGAGAATAGGCATAGTTCAACAGCGCGATGACGAACTTGTCGCTGAAGTAGTCGATCAGTCCGATACTATAGACGAGATCCTGATCGCTGAGTTTGATCTTTTGTCGCCCGGTGGCAAGATAGACCAGATTGCCGTTGACGAGTTCCATCTGGCGGCGCAGTTTGAGGTGGTCGGCGCGATCGCTGACGTACGCGAGGGCCTGGAGGTCGATATCGATCAGGGTGGCGTGCATCTGGGTCGGACTATCGAGGGTGGCGAACACATCGAAGATCTCGGCGGCGGGACCGGACGCCATGCTGGTGATCTGCGCCGTTCTCCCTGCTGCACGTTGTCGGGCGTCTTGAATATGTTCCGCCAACAGGCCGCGTCGGTTCCGTACAGCGCGCGCCGCCGGAGCATCGAGGAAGCATCGGTCCATGAGCGGCCCCAGGCGTCCAAAACCTTGCGGAGTGTTCTGATACATCCACTCGATCGTCAGGAAATCTCCCGCATATCCACGGGGCTTGGCATAGCAGCGCTCGGCGATCCGGGTCAGCAGCATATAGGGCAGCATCTCACGCTGGAGTTGGCGACCGATTTCGGTCCGCACGGACTCGCTCAGTCCGGCGGCATCCCCGACCTCCGCGTTGAGAAAGGCCATCACCGTGCCGAAGCCTTCCACGATCTCAGCCGCCAGCCGCTCCGGCACCTCTCCATTGTGGCGGACCGCCTCGCTGTCCGCCTTCCGCAGCAGCTCTTTCATACTTTCGACGGGGCCGGAAATCCGTGCCCAGGTCGATGCGATGGCCCCCTCCTGGTGTGGCTGTTCCCGTATCTGATGGCCCACCTCCCCGACCCGCTCGCGCAGACGCTGTGAGGTGATCAGCGCGCAGGCGCGGTAGAAGCGCGCGGCAAAAGCCGTATCCGCCGCAAGTTTGGCCTCAAGAAGGGTGCAGGGCAACGCCAACAAAAGGCTGTTCTCCACCGCTTTGACGGTCGCCGAGGCGGGCTGTCCATCGAGAAACGAGATCTCTCCCAATAGTGCGCCCGGTCCCCGATGCGCGATCCTCAACGTATCCACGGCATCGATCTCGATCCCGACAAGCCCTTCCAACACGATAAAGAGCGCATCCGGCTTTTCGCCTTCCTGAATGATGCGGGTGTTGGCGATGACCTGCTGCTCGGTCCCCTGATCCAACATCCAGGAGATGTCTTCCTCCGTGAGTTCTGCGAGCAGCTTTAGTGCTTCTTGCATGGCGTCCTTCCTGTTTTAGGGTGGTGTTCTCTACCGCTTATTCGCCGGCCGGGTACGATTGTCCTTGCCGGGTCCTTGCGGCAGATCGGATTCGGCCGTCCGGATCCACAAATGGCCCTGTTTACCAAACAGGAATGGGCGACTTCCCGCCGGGCGGCAATCGAATCGGCTTTTTTGTCGGCGCCGCGTCTATCGAGAGAACTGCTGTGAACCGAATCACACCTCCAGTGTGGTCAAGACGATTTCGCGCCCTAGCAAACGGCAGCATAATGAAGAGTACCAGGCCACATGGCTCCATTTCACCGTACAGGCAAGCAGATACAGGAAAATGCCCGGTTCCTGCGGAACTCTATTGACATATCAGAACGGTCGTATACAGCGACCCGGTCGTTTGCGCCCGAGCACTCTCGGGCAAATACTGCCTACTACTGTCTCTTGAAACTGGCCCAAGTGACCCTTAACCATAACCTTCCTAATCCTTATTTCTATATCACCGGCGGCACACTTCCTGCCGATGCGCCTTCCTACGTCACCCGACAGGCGGACGAGGATCTGTATACGGCATTGTTTGTCGGTGAGACCTGCTATGTTCTCAATAGCCGACAGATGGGCAAATCCAGCCTCTGTGTCCGCAGCCGCATTCGCCTTAAACAGGCAGGCGTCCGCACTGCATTTTGCGATCTTACCAAATTCGGCGGCAAGAATCTTACCGCCGAACAGTGGTACGCCGCTCTACTGGCAGAGATCGGTAGAGAGCTTGGATTGCGCGCAGAGTTTCTAACCTACTGGAAAGAGAACGTCGCCTTTCCCCCTGTACAGCGGCTGTTCGGCGCGATTGTAGAAATCGGCCTGACGACGGAAGCCTCTCCTCTCGTCCTATTTATTGATGAGATCGATGTCACGCTCTCCCTTCCCTTCTCCGCCGATGAGTTCTTTGCCGCGATCCGACAGAGCTATGTAGGCAGAGCCACCGAGGAGCCACTGAAGAGTCTCTCTTTCTGCCTTCTGGGAACCGCAACACCAGCCGACCTGATTCAAAACACACGAGTCTCTCCGTTCAATATCGGTAAACGCATCGCCCTTCGCGACTTCACGCAACAAGAGGCCAGACCGTTGGCAGACGGCCTGGGTGAGAATGGCCTTCTGCTGCTGGATCGGGCGCTCTATTGGACAGGCGGGCATCCGTATCTCACGCAGCGGTTGTGCCGCGCCGCTCAGGAGAATAGAGCGCAGACGACTGCCGATCTCGACAAACTCTGCACGGACCTGTTTCTGACACACGCCGCCAAAGAGAGCGACGATAACCTGGCCTTTGTCCGCAACCGCCTGCTCAAGAGCGAAGCGGATCTGGCGGCGTTGCTGGATCTGTATCGCCAGATCCGCGAGGGTAAGACAGTCCAAGATGATGAAACCAACTCGCTCTGCTCGATCCTGAAGTTATCCGGAGTGGCAAAGGTCGAGCGCGGTCTACTGAAGGTGCGCAATCGAATCTACGCGCATGTCTTCGATACCAGTTGGGTAGAAACGCACTTGCCGGATGCGGAGAAGCGAAGGCAAGCGGTGGCCTATCGGCGCGGTATACAGCGAACTCTGGCGGTCACAAGTTTCGTCTTCGCGATTCTGGCAGGTCTCACAGGTTTTGCCTTGCGGCAGCGTAACGATGCACGCCATAGCGCGAAAGAGGCCACCACGCAGCGTAACCTCGCGATCGCTGCCGGGAAAATGGCGAACGACAAGGCTTATGAGGCTACCCAAGCCCTAGAGGACGCCCAAAGGCAAAAACGACTGGCCGATGCCAAAACCACAGAAGCCGCTACAAACCTTACACTCGCCAAAAGCCGCCTCAACGACGCTGAACTGGCCCAGGAGGCAGAAAAAAAAGCGAAAAAAGATGCGCTTGCAAAAGCCGAATTTGCCGAACACACAGCGTACATTGCAAAGATGAATCTGATTCAACGCAAGTGGGAAGTCGGTGATGTCAGCCATATACTGGAACTGCTCCAACAGACAAAGCACTATAAGGGTCGTAACTTCGAGTGGGGATATTGGAATCGGCTGTGCCACCTTGATTTGAAAACATTTCAAGGCTCTATGGCAGGCACCATTCATTGCGCCTGTTTCTCTCCCGATGGTAGATACATTCTCACAGGAGGTAGGAACAAAACCGCAACCCTATGGAATGTCACCACAGGAAAGGTTCTTCTCACCCTTAAAGGCCATACAGACTACATCAATTCCGTCAGTTTCTCTCCCAACGGCAAAACCCTCGGCACAGCCTGTGCAGATAAAACGGCCAAAATCTGGGACGCGGCCACAGGCAAAACGATCAGCACACTCAAAGGACACCTATTCCCCGTAAATTCCGTCTGTTTTTCGCCAGATGGCAAGCACATCCTTACCGCAAGTGACGACAGCACGGCGAAAGTTTGGGATGCTGTCACAGGCAAAGAGATCCATACCTTCCACGGACACAACCATATTGTTTCCTCAGCCTGCTTCTCCCCCGATGGCAAACGCATCCTCACGGGAGGTTGGGACACCATGCCGATTGTCTGGGACGCCACGACGGGGAGGGAAATTTTCCCACTCAAAGGACATACAGCCGCGATCAATGCCGTCTGCTTCTCACCAGATGGCAAACGCATCCTCACGGGCAGTAACGATAATACTGCGAAGGTGTGGGACGCGGAGAACGGAGTCGAAATTCTCACACTCATAGGACACACGGCAGCCGTGACGTCCGTCCGTTTTTCTCCCGATGGCAAATGCATCCTCACAGGAAGTTGGGACAAGACTGCAAAGATCTGGTTATCCGACTAAAAGGCCGGGAAATGGGCTATCCAATCTCACTGATTTGACGGGAAAATCTCTATGACTCTATCAATCAATCGCAGCGCTCGGATCGCTTATGTGCTTTTTCTGGATATTGTCGGGTATTCGCGGGAGACGACCTCGGCGCAGGCCCGGCTGATCGGGCAGCTCAACGCCGCGGTCAACGCGGCGCCTGCGTTTGCTGCCGCCAATACAGCAGGGGCGGTGCAGACGCTGCCGACCGGGGATGGGATGGCGTTGGTCTTCTATAACGATGTGCTGGCGCCGGTACAGACAGCGGCGCATATCGGTCGGGCGGCGCGGGGCATGGCTCTGCCTTTGCGGATGGGGATGCACAGCGGGCTGGTGCTGCCGCAGGTGGATGCGACCGGACGCGAGAACCTGGTGGGTGAAGGACTCAACACGGCGCAACGCGTGATGGATTTTGGGGATGCGGGGCATATCCTGCTCTCCGCGCAGTATGCCGCCTGGCTGCAACACTTCGACGAATGGGCGACTTCGCTGCATCCTCTTGGGGAAGGGACCGCCAAGCATAACCTCCAGATCCTCCTCTACAGTTTGCGGGGCGATGGATTCGGGCTGGACGCCGCGCCGACAAAGCTAGGCAAGCCTGCCGACGGCATCGCGGCTCCGGCGGCACAGAAGGCAGTTCCGGGGAAGAGCGTGGCGCTGCTCTACAAGCCCAGTCTGCAGCCGGACGGCAAGGTTTTGGACACGCTTCAAAACCGGCTGCGCAGTCTGGGATACGATGTCTTTGTGGACAGTCAGCAGAAGATCAGCGCGGCCTGGGCCAAAGCCATCGAAGAGCCGATCCGCAAATCAGACGCTGTCATCGCGATCGTCTCGCCGGAGTCGCTGCGCAGTGAGATGCTCGAATATGAGATCGAGACGGCGCACGATCAGTTCCTGCGCTCCGGCAAGCCCGTCCTCCTGCCCGTCCGTATCGGGGGCAGCGACGGGTTGGAAGGCACCGTCGCCTCGATCATTCAGCCGCTGCATGTCTTCACCTGGAGCAGCGCAGACGATGATGAGCGGCTGGTCGCGGAACTCCTCTCCGCCATCACCGAGCCGCTAAAACCGCGTGCCGAGGAGATCAAACTGGAGCCGGTGGGAGGCGCGGTGCCGCCGGATTCTCCCTTCTACATTGCGCGGGCCTGCGATAAAGAGTTCGCGCAGGCGCTGGCGGATGGCGAAAGCATTCTGCTGGTCAAAGGCGCACGGCAGATGGGCAAGACCTCTCTGCTCGCGCAGGGCACCAAACAGGCGCGCAATGCGAACCGACGCTACGGCATGACTGACTTTCAGAAGTTCAACACCGCACAGATGGCCTCCGACGAGGTCTTCTATCGGCTTCTGGCGGCCACGCTGGCGAAACAGCTCAAGTTCACGTACGATTTCGCGAACGAATGGGACGAGATCTTCGGCGCGAACCTGAACATGGAGACCTTTCTGCGCGCCCTGCTCGACTCTCAGGAAGAGCACATGGTCTGGTTTATGGACGAGGTGGACAAACTCTTCCTCGCGCCCTTCGCCTCCGACTTCTTCGGCCTGGTGCGCTCCTGGCACAATTCCCGCTCCACCGAACCCGACGGCCCCTGGAACAAACTGACCGTCGTCATCTCCTATGCCACCGAAGCCCACCTGTTCATCCAGGACCTGAACCAGTCGCCCTTCAACGTGGGCCGCAAGTTGGAACTGGAGGATTTCAATCTGCAGCAGGTCATCGATCTCAACGGTCGCTACGGCAGCCCGCTGCATAGTTATCAGGAGGTCGAGCGCCTGTATGCCCTGATCGCAGGGCAGCCGTTCCTGACGCGGCGCGGACTGGATGCCCTGGCGACCGGCAAGTACGACTTCGACAGCTTCTTCGCGGAGGCCGACCGCGACGACGGCCCCTTCAACGACCACCTCAAGCGCATCCTGGTCTCGGTCTCCAATCTTCCTGCCGTGCAGGAGTATGTGATCGCACTGCTGCAAGGACAGCCGGCCTCGAACCGCGACGCCTACTATCGCCTGCTCTCCGCCGGTATCCTCAAGCAGACCCGCGATGGTCAGGCCGTCTTCCGCTGCGAACTCTACGAGCGCTACCTCCGCCGCCACCTGTTGTAATGTCGCCATTTCGTCACGCAAATGGTTACATTCGTCACGCACGCGTTAAGTCTGGTCGGTTATAATAGTATTCTATCCGCCAGACCGATGTAGGAGGTTTCCAACTCTTATTTTCGACTATCGGAGTGTCACAGTTCAGGTCGCGATGACGTTCTCATTGGAAGCCGTGAATAGATTGTTCGTCCGGTGCATACACTGTGAGAATTTGATATTTTTGGGTTGGGCTTCTTTGCCCATAGAACCGATTGGGAGCCTAACTCGATGCCTGAACCGATTGCCGCTCTCCGAGCAGCCTCCTTCTACATCACCGGGGGAACTCTGCCTCCTGATGCTCCCTCCTATATAGAGAGACAGGCCGACCGCGACCTCCATGCCGCTCTGCTCGCCGGAGAGACCTGCTACGTCCTCAACAGCAGGCAGATGGGCAAGTCCAGCCTCTGCGTCCGCACCCTCCAGCGCCTCAAGCAGGAGGGCTATCGCACCGCCTTCCTCGACCTCACCAAGTTCGGAGGCAGAAACCTGACTGCCGAACAGTGGTATGCCGCGCTGCTCTCCGAAGTCGGGCGGGAACTGGGACTGCGCTCGGAGTTTCTGGCCCACTGGAAAGAGAACGCGCTGCTGCCTCCGGTCCAGCGTCTCTTCGGAGCCATCACCGAAATCGGTCTCGCCGCGGACAGTTCGCCTCTGGTGATCTTCGTTGACGAGATCGACGTCACGCGCAGCCTGCCTTTCTCCGCCGACGAGTTTTTCGCCGCTATTCGTCAGGTCTATGTGGGACGCTCCACCCACCCCGCCCTCACGCGCATCGCCTTCTGCCTCCTGGGCACGGCGACCCCGGCCGAACTGATCCAGGACACACGTGTCTCGCCCTTCAACATCGGAAAGCGAATCCTTTTGCAGGACTTCACCGCCGCAGAGGCCGCTCCGTTGGCGCAGGGAATGACGCGGGGCAGGCCGGTGCTGGAGCGCGTCCTCACCTGGACGGGCGGACACCCCTACCTGACGCAACGGTTATGCCGGGCGATTGCGGAGGAGCCACAGGTGGGCACAGTCGCGGATGTCGATCGACTCTGCAATGAACTGTTCCTGACGCATCGGGCAAAGGAGGCGGACGACAACCTGGCGTTTGTGCGCAACCGCCTGCTCAAGAGCGAGGTGGAGTTGGCGGCGCTTTTAGAGATGTACGGCTGGATGCGGGCGGGCAAGCGTGTGCCGGACGACGAGACCAACCCGTTGTGTGCGGTGGTGAAGTTGAGCGGAGTGGCACGCGTCGAGGGTGGGCTGCTGAAGGTGCGCAACCGGATCTACGCGCATGTGTTCGACCGAAATTGGGTGGTGACGCACCTGCCGGATGCGGAGAAGCGGCGTCAGCGTCAGGCATTCCTCAAGGGGTTGAGCCTGGCCGGAGCGGTATTGGGCACGGTGCTGGGGATCATCGGAACGCTGGCGGGCATCGCGCTTCATGAGAAGCATCAGGCCCAGACTATCCTGAAGCGAGCAGTTGCCAGTGAATGGACGGCGAAAGAGAACGCGCGGCGAGCTGAGGAAGCGTCCCGTAAATCGGATAAGAGTGAACGCGAGGCGACCCGCCTGAAAGATGTTGCCCTTCGGAAGACGGCGGATGCGGAACGTCAGAGAAGTCGCGCGGAAAGACAGGAGCAGGAGGCGAAACGACAGCGCGAACAGGCGAAGAGAGCGGCGCAGAAGTCCGAGTACCAGAGGCGCATCGCTGTAGCCGCGCAGTCGTCCGAAAAGAGAGAGAGAGCGCGCAACGCCCAGAGTCTCTACGGATCGGACATGCAGTTGGCCGGCCATCTGTGGAACGACGGTAACCTATCCAGGGTAGCGGAGCTTCTGGAGAAGCACCGGCCCAGCAAACTCGATCCGACCGACCGGCGTGGCTTCGACTGGCGCTACCAATGGACGCTGCTCAACAGCGCCCCAACGTTTCTGGAACATAATGGCGGCGTCTCTCAAAGTGCGATCGCTTCGGACGGCACTCTTCTGACGCTGGACGCGGACTATCACCTGCGCCGATGGGATCGGGAGACACGAAAGCCTCTCCCGCAAGCGGACACTTTTGCTGTCTCAAAACTCCTCTCTCCGGATGGCAGGACGCTTGCGCTGCTCAAAGACTACGCGACTCCGGCGCTCATCTTACGTGATCCCTTGAGAGGAGGAGAGCGTGCATTGCCCATTCCTCAGGGTCTCCGCATCAACTACTGGCTCTTTTCTCCGAACAGCCGCTATCTGGTACTGGCAGGTTCGGACAACACGATTACCGTCTGGGATACCAGCACCGGAACAGAGGTGCATCACACGACGAACACGGTTTCGGCAGGGGAATCCGTGGCGCTTTCCCCGGACGGACAAACTCTCGCGACCGGCAATGGAGATGCCGGGGCAACTCTCAGCCTCTACGATCTGAACCATCCCCTTGCAGAACCTTACCATATGAGTGGAAAAGGCCATCGTCAGACCATCACCTCGGTGGCCTTTTCCCTGGACGGAGCCTCTATCGCCTCTGCGGACTGGAGCGGCAACGTCATCGTCTGGAACCGGGCGACGCGGAAGAGCGAGCATCGTCTGAAATCCACGCACGAATCCAAGGCTTTAAAGCTCCTCTTTGCAGTCGGCAACAAAACCCTGGCGATGGGCAGCAGTGACGGTCTTGCTCAGATCTGGGACGTCGTGCATGAGATCCCTTTGCGCACACTACCGGGACGCGGAGGGCCGATTACCACGCTGGCCCTCAGCCCGTCAGGATCGGAACTTTTGACGGGAGATGAGGATGGTGTGGCAAAACTGTGGGATCTGAGAACCATGCCGGGGGAGCGTTATCTTGCAGCGGAAAACAGCATCACGACCAGAATGGCCGCCTCATCCGATGGACGTATTCTCGCGAGGGCAGGCGCAACCGCCGTTACTCTTTGGGAGACAAACCATTGGAAGAAACTGGGAGATCTGTTCACAGGAGAACAGACGAACGGCGTTGCCTTCTCCCGGGACGGTCGTCTGCTCGCAGTCGGCAGCGCCGATAAGACCGTGACGGTGTGGAAGGTAGCAACCCGACAGATCCGGCATGTCTACACAGATCTTGCGGTATCACAAACCAGCCATGGCTGGGGTCCCTGGGCGCTGGCTTTCTCACCGGATGGCCGCTATCTGGCAGCAGGTGACGGCCTGGGAAGTAATCACAGCGGAGCCAGTGGGCGGTGCGAAATTAAGATATGGGATCTGCAAACGGACAGGCTCGCTCAGACACTCGCGCATGACGGTCCCCTCAGTTCCCTCGCTTTCTCCCCGGACGGCACACTCCTGGCCAGCGGCGGCCAGGACAACAGGGTAAAAATGTGGCGTGTGGAAGGCTGGAAAGCAGCGTACACGATCCACGGGCCGGATAAACAGAGCGAGACGGGACAGAGTGTATTTGCGCTCGCCTTTGCCGCCGATGGCCACACGCTGGCCATCGGCGGCGATGCGGGCACGATCCTTCTGGTGGATCCTCGAAGCGGTCTGCCGCGCTTCTCACTGCACGGCCATACGGATACCGTGCGAGGGCTCGATTTCACTCCGGATGGGAAAACTCTGGTCTCCATGAGCAGCGATAACAGCGTGCGCTGCTGGGATCTCGCCAGCCGACGGGAAACGCAGAGATTGGCAGGACATGCGACTCAGGTGTATTGTGGCCTGATTACAGCGAACGGCAATGCCGTTGTCAGCGGAGCGCAAAATGGCAGCATCCTCGTACATGAAGCAGTCTCGCTGCAAGAGGCCGATGCACGCGATTATGTCGGCGCCCCTTACCAGGCAGAAGCCCAGGCACGCCGCGATGTCCTTGATGCCGCCGGCAAGAAGCACTGGCCGGAGGTGTTTCGCCTCACTTCCCGGATGCTGACGCACAACGCGGAGAGTCTCTTTCTGCTGGATTCGCACGCGTATGCCTGTGCTCAGATGGGACGTTATCGTCCCGCTGCCGCAGATTTTCTTCGCATCGCGAAATCACGCGGCAGCGGCGTCGACTATTGGCATTGCGGTATGGCCTTGCTGGGTGCAGGTGACATGGCAGGTTATCGACGGCTCTGCGCAGATATGATGCATCGTATTTCCGCCACTGCAACGGGAGTGGACGCGATGTATTACGCCGAGACCTGCAGTCTGGCGCCGAACGCCCTTCCTGACATCGAGCCGGCTTTACGCCTGGCCGAGCAAGGATTGAAGACCGCCGGCCCCAGCTATCGTGATAACTATGGCCGTCTCCTTAATCGCACTGGCAGACACCGCGATGCAATCCGTGAACTGAATGCGGGGATACAAGCGGATAAGAACAATGATTTCTTCGAGAACTGGGTAACGTTGGCGATCTCCTACTGGAAGATCGGGGACTACGCGCAAGCGAGACACTGTCTGCATCAAGCGCAGGAAGAACATCGGGTCGCAGCAAAGAATGGAACATGGCCTGATCGCCTGAAATGGCGACTATTCGGATTGGAAGCAGAAAGGCTCATCCAATGATCTACGCGCGTAGAGGGTCGCTCTATTTGGCGGGTTTGCTGTTCGTATGCGCCGATCCTGCCTTGGCGCAACAGGCCCTCGGAGTAACGACAGCGGCGCGGCAGCAACGTATGGAGCACGGACTGCTCCCTGCGGTTCGCCTGATGAATCGCCCGACCATTGTCTGGAGTCTGACGGAAAGGATGCGGAACTACCACGTGCCAGGCGTCAGCATCGCCGTGATCGATGGCGGCGAGATCTCCTGGGCGAAGGGATATGGGGTGCGTGCACAGGGAAAGACCGCTCCCGTAACGACCGAGACACGCTTTCAGGCCGGTTCGGCAAGCCCGGTCGGTCTGCTCACCGCACTTCACTGTGTTCGGCAGGGGGATCTCCCGCTCGATACCGACATCGCGCCTCTTCTGAAAACCTGGAAGCTGCCGGCAAACGAGGTGACGGAAAGGCGCAAGGTCACGCTCCGCACCCTTCTCACCCATAGCGCCGAACTAACCCCCATAGGAACACAAGGCTATGCGCCGGATGGGAAGATCCCGACTCCCCTGGAAGTGCTCGACGGAACACTGCCCGCCTTCAATCGGCCCATAGATGTCAACACTGTGCCGGGACTGAAGGCAAATCCATGGGAAGCGAGCAGCGATCTGATGATGATTCAACGCGTTCTGGAGGACGTAACCGGCAAGCCTTATGCGGAGATCGCACAGCAGGCGGTGCTGGCTCCTTTCGCAATCCTTCACAGTGGATACGCCGATCCCGACAGAAACGACAGGGACCTGGATATCGCCACCGGCCACGTCGATGTTGAACCGCTCTCCCAGCGCTGGCACTGTTACCCTGCCAATCTGGAACAGCAACTCTGGACGACACCGACCGATCTGGCATCTCTCCTGCGCGAGATCCTGCAGGCGGTGTCCGGTAAATCGGAACGTCTGTTGACCCAGGAACTTGCCCGTCAGATCATGACAACGCAGATTCCCGATCAGGGTCTGGGCTTTGAGGTGCGTGGCAGCGGCAAGAACCTGAGACTGTTGTTGCGGGGCGGATCGGATGGTTACTATACGGCTCTCGTGCTCTATCCCGAGCGCGGGCAGGGCGCGGTGATCATGACCAACGGCGAGCGCTCTGATCTCTTGACGGAGGAGATCCTGCGTGGATTGGCAGCCGAGTACGATTGGCCGGAGGCCCGCCTGCCACCACGAACTGCCGTGCCGTTCGCTCCGCACACGTTGGCTTCTTACGCAGGCTGGTATGGGCTTCAGAATATGACGGGGCATACAGCCGGATTGGTCTGCATGCGTCAGGAGGGAGAGCGGCTTTTCGCTCATATAACCGGAGACGCTGCCGGGTTTCACCCTGCGCAGGACGTGGAGCTCTTTCCGATCTCAAGAGACTGTTTCTGCTATCAGGAGGAGGAGGCGATCTTCACCTTTCAACGTGATCGAGCCGGAAACGTCCATGGATTGACCTATCGCAAGGCGGACAGCACCACATACTTTCCCCGGCGGAAGACCTCTCCTTTTCTTTCCATACCGCCGTCTGTCGATCCCAACCCGGCACGAACGGAGCGCTTTTACAAAGTCATCGTCGCTTTAGAACGCGATCCGCAGTCGTCACAAGACTTTACGACGGATTCAAAAGCGCATATCAATGTGCTGACACCCCTCGGCATCGCGGACCTTCAGCCGACGGAGTTTATCTTCGTGCATGGTGAACGGATGCCCCCCGGATCTATTCTTACGGAAGGGGTAACCTACTGCGTGCGCAAGATCGGCAAAACGTGTTATTACCGATTCTGTATGCAAGGGAGCGCCATCTACTCTATTGTAGAGGTCTATCCGGTGTGGTGAAACTGCGGAACGGCGATAACGACGCAGCCTCCGCCCCGAACCGTACCCCACGCCCTCACGATGCCGATTCCCCGCGATCTGATTCATGAAGAGAATAGGGGTGACGCGATGACGGACAAATCATTACGGGGAGGTTTCCGCATCTAAGTCGTAGAATGCAGGGGCAACATCCTGCCGAAATGTGAAGGAGAGAGTTTTGGAAGTTCTGTATCTCATCGATGGCTATGCGCAGATCTTTCGGGCGTATTACGCGATCCGGAACGGCATGAACAGCCCGGTCACCGGCGAACCTACGCACGCCGTCTTCGGCTTTACGGGGATGCTGTTGAAGCTGTTCACGCAGTTCAAGCCCCACTATGTCGTGGTCGCGGTCGATGCGCCGGGTCCGACATTTCGGGACGATCTCTACCGTCTCTACGCCGAACTCCAGCGCCGGCCCGGCATGACCATTCCGCCTCTCGCCCTGCTGCCCCCGCTGGATAGCGGCGAGAGCGTGACGATCCGAGTCGATGCACAGGAGAAACAGCCTGAAGAGATCTCTGTGGCCATGGGGACGACGGAGCCTAATCGATATGCGGAGTACAAAGGCACGCGGCGTTCGACTCCGGACGATCTGACCTCACAGATCGACCGTATCTTTGATGTGATCGAAGGCTTTGGGATTCCCATCCTCGGCCGGACCGGCCTGGAAGCGGACGATGTGATCGCCACCATCACACAGCGGATTCTGGACGATCCGGCATATGGTGACGTGCATATTCGAATCGTCTCGAAAGATAAAGATCTGGAGCAGTTGATCTGCGACCGGGTCTCGCTCTTCGATATTCATACCGACGTGGTGATAGACGCGCCTGCACTGCTTGCCAACAAAGGCATCACGCCGGAGCAGGTGATCGATGTGTTAGCCCTCATGGGGGACAACGTGGACAACGTCCCCGGAGTCGAAGGCATCGGCCCGAAGACGGCAGGACAGTTGGTGCAGCAGTTCGGCTCGGTCGAAGGCGTGCTCTCGCATCTGGACGAGATCAAAGGCAAGCGGCGCGAGAATCTGGAAAAGGCGCGGGACTATCTGCCGATCTCCAAGGCGCTGGTGACACTCAAACGCGATGCGGATTTTCCGTTTACCCTGGAGAAGGCGCGCGTCGGGTCGATCCATCTCCAGAAACTGATCCCCTTGTTTCGGGACCTGGGCTTCAATCGGTATCAGGACGAGGTCCGGCAGTTGGCAGGCGCAGGCTCTGCCGCGGCTGCAAGCGATACCAGTGCGGGCCTCGCCGCTGGCGGCGAGGCAACCCCACCCCAGCCCTCCATAAAAGGAAGCCCTTCGGGCACCCCAAATCCTTCGCTGACAGGTGAAGGATTACAAGCGGAGAGGGAGCCAATACCTTCTCCCCTGACCACAATGGGAATGCAAACCGAGTCTCTCTTCCCAGCGACGCACGAAGGTAGAACGGACAACAACCAAGATCTCCCTCCGCTTGCGGGGGGATTAAGGGGGGTTACCCCAGGAGAGAACGAAGCGCTGCCATCTGGGCAGGATGGTTTTGAGACCGCTGCGTCGGGTGTCTATGAGGCGATTACCACAAAGGCACGACTGGATACTCTCGTATCTGCTTTGCGTGTGCAGACGATGGTGAGTGTGGATACGGAGACGACGGGACTGGGGCGGGATGCAAAATTGTGCGGGCTGAGTTTTTCGTGGCAGGCAGGGCGGGGCGTCTACGTGCCGGTGCTCTCGCCGAACCCGGAAGAGCATTTAGACACCGCGACAGTGCTGGCCGCATTGAAGCCGGCGCTGGAAGATGGGACCTTGCCGAAGTGCGGGCACAACCTCAAGTTCGATGCGGCGGTGCTGCTGCGGGACGGGATCCATCTACGGGGCGTGGTCTTCGATTCGATGCTGGCGAGTATTCTGCTCGATCCGGCGCAGTCGGGGCACAAGCTGGACCATCTGGCCCTCGCGCACTTGAACTATCGCATGATTCCGATCTCCGATCTCATCGGGTCGGCAGCGGATCAGGGATCGATGGACCAGGTTCCGTTGGCGGAGGCGACGGTCTATGCGGCGGAAGATACGGATATTGCGCTGCGCCTGTACCACACGCTGACGCCTGAGTTGGAGAGACGTGGCTTGAGCGTGCTCGTGCGGGAGATTGAAGCACCTCTGGTCTGTGTGCTGGCGGAGATGGAGGCGAACGGCATCCTGTGCGATCCGGTCGAGTTAAGGCGGCAGGGGGATGCGCTGAAAGGGCGTGTGGATGAACTGCGTCAGGAGGTGCAGACGGCGGCGGGAGTCAATTTCCAGATCGAGTCCACCCAGCAGTTGGCCGAGGTGCTGTTCGACAAGCTCGGGTATCCGGTCGCGAAGAAGACCAAGACCGGGCGCTCTACCGACATCACCGTCCTGGAGAAACTGGCTGCGACGGAGGATCGCAACGATCCGAAGACCAGCGTGCCGCGCCTGGTGATCGAGTATCGCCAACTCACCAAACTGATCAGTACCTACCTGGGAAACCTGATCGCGTCGATCCATCCCGAAGACGGGCGCATTCACAGCACGTTTCATCAGTTGGTGACCGCAACCGGGAGACTGGCGTCACACAATCCGAACTTGCAGAACATCCCCGTGCGCTCGGAGACGGGGCGTCAGATCCGCAAGGCGTTCCATGCCGCGCCCGGCCATCTCCTCCTCTGCGCCGACTATTCGCAGATCGAGTTGCGTCTGCTCGCCCACCTGAGCCAGGATCCTGCCCTGCTGGAAGCCTTTGCACAGAACCAGGACATTCATACCGCCGTTGCGGCGGAGGTGTTCGGCGTTGCACCGGAGACGGTGACCAAGGAGCAGCGGGCGAGAGCGAAGACCATCAACTTCGGCATCATCTACGGCATCACGCCCTACGGGCTGGCGCGGCGTATCGAGGGCATGGATGTGGCGACGGCAATGGATCTGATCGCGCGATACAAAGTGCGCTTTCCGGGGATCGAGCGCTTCTTGCAGCAGTGCGTGCGCGAGGCGTTGGAGCAGGGCTATGTCTGCACGCTCGCCGGCCGTTGTCGGGCCATTCCTGAAATCAACTCCCCCAATCGCCATCAGCGTAACCTCGGCGAACGTCTGGCGATAAACTCGGTCGTGCAGGGCAGCGCGGCGGACCTGATCAAAGCCGCCATGGTCAATGTGCAGCAGCGCATCGATCGCGACAACCTGCCGCTCAAGATGCTGCTGCAGATCCACGACGAACTGGTTCTGGAGACTCCTGCCGAACGCGCCCAGGAGTTCGCCGAGATCGTCTGCGCAGAAATGGAGCGCGCCATGACGCTCAGCATACCCCTCCGCGCCGAAGCCGGAATCGGCTACGACTGGCTCTCCGCCCATTAGGTTCTCAGCGCCTCCTCAACAGCAATAGTGGAACCAGACTTCATCCTCTTATCTCAGGTAGAGGCCAGGGCGCGCAGAGTTTCGCGCCAATTCTCCCTCTGTTGCTGCACCTTTTCAGAAAAGGCATGGATGCGGTCTCGCAGGGCAGCCGGCACATCCGGTCGCCCTTCCAAGGTCCGTAGAAGGATGAGAGCATGGTGGAAATCACCGGCATACGCCCAGGCGCTTGCGGCAGAGTACCACGCACGAAGCGCTCGCGCACCATCCTGACGGGCGTCCGCAGCTTCGGCGAGACGTTCCTCGATCTCAGCCGCTGTTGCGAATAGCGCGGATGCCTGTTCCAGATCGCCCTGATCACGAAGCAGAGCCGCCTGTAATAAGAGATTGGATTTTCGTGTCTCTTCTGTCACCGCGTCAAAGGATTGTCTCATTCGTCTTCCTCCGGATTCGCTCTGTCCGGCAGTGAAATCAACACCTCCCGCCGGACAAAAGCCGCCACGACTACATATCCCATCATACCATAAGGATTGTCCTGCAGTTGCCGCATTTTCAAACGCAGCCGCTCTTGCAGATCGCCTTCATCCTCAGTCATCGTCCCGCTGATTTCCAATCCCCATTCGGCGATGCCGTCACTCACCAAATAATCGAAGCGTTCGCCTTCGACAGCGACCGAAACGATTCTTACGCCTAGAAGCGCAGGCAGAAGTACGCATGCGATCCCCAATGCCGCCCACTCCGTAAGAACACGCTCTTGAACGGCGACGGGTTGTGTGAAGGCAGATTGCGCATCCCACTGCAAGCGGACCGTAATGGAGCGTTCTTCGCGGGCGCTCACTTCTTTTAGACGTACTGCCAGTTCAGTCTCAGTACCGTCCGGCCTGGTACGTAACCGAGCGATGACGAACGGTGCAAAGACAGAGGCATCTATCTCATGCAGACGCAAAGCCTCTTCTAAACGAATATCCAGCCGTTGGTTTGCCTCATCCGACATCAATGGTCTCCGCAGGATCAGTATGCACACAGGCCTGCGAGTATTCCCGACCACAAAAGCAAATCCCTGCTTGTTTACTCCGGAATGGAGCGTTCGATGACGTTAATCGCCTTCCTCCGCGCCGAAGCCGGAATCGGCTACGACTGGCTCTCCGCGCACTAGATCGTTTCACTGCTTCGCGCCTGCCCGTTTGAGCACACGAACCATAGCTTCATAGTGAAACTCTTGCGCCCAATACAGAAGCGTGTGGCCGCGGTTATTGCCTGCATCCAACCGAGCTCCATGCGCCAACAACAGCTTGACCGTATCGATCTCATTCGAACAAACGGCTAAACCGATGGGGGTATAACCGTCTGTATTCTGCACTTCGATCTCACTGCCATTCGCCAACAGGAGACGCGTAACCTGTAGCTCTCCTTCTGCCGCCGCCGCGTGCAGTGGAATCGCTCCGTACTTATCCCGAATGTTGACAAGCGCTCCTCGCGATAACATCAGGCTCACCAGTTCGAGATTGTTACTATCAACCGCTTCGTGTAAGGCCGCCACGCCTTTATAGTTTTGCGCGTTGACAGGAGCGCCGTGCTGTAGCAGAAGGTCTAGGACCTCCAGGGGTCTTATCCTGGTGGCTAACATCAAGGGCGTATCCCCATACGCATTGGCAACGTCGGGCCTGGCTCCGGCATCCAGCAAGGCTTTAATTACCGGAAGATCTTCGTCACGCCATGGACGCTTCTTTGTGCCTAACAGCGCTGTCTGCAAAGCCGTCGGCGGATCTCCTGTCAATATCGGTTTGCCTCGCATACGGTCCCAGAGTTGTGTCCAGAAAGGACGCGTGTCCTGCGCAAGATCCCTGGCGTTGGGATCCGCTCCTTGTGAGAGCAGAGAGACCACGGTTCCAACATCCTTGTGAGTCTTGATCTCGCCCACAAGCGCGCTGTTTAACTGCGCCCGTCGGATCGACAGAAAGAGTTTTGTCGCACCTATTCCAAGGAAGACAATACAGAACAGCAGGAGTGATAATTTCCAGAAGGTGTTAGATCTTGTCATCATTAATAGTCGTTGTCCAGCCTGAATCCGGGGTGAGATTTTCCTCTTTGCCTTCCGTATTCGGAGTGAAGGAGTGTAAAACCACAAAATGAGGAGAACCAAAATGTGTGGACGCTACACAATGCACCATACCCCACAGCAGGTTGAGATGCGCTTCGGCATCACGACGGCACAGGCAACGCCGACAGAGCGGTATAACATCGCGCCGGCGCAGGCCGTTCCCGTCGTGGTCGAGGGAGACGGAGGGCGTATCCTGGATGCAATGCAGTGGGGATTGATTCCCTCCTGGGCCAAGGAGCCGGGGATCGGGAACAAGATGATCAACGCCCGCGCCGAAACCCTCCCCGAAAAACCGGCCTTTCGAACCGCTCTTTCGCGGCGACGCTGCCTCATTCCTGCCGACGGATTCTATGAGTGGAAGAAGGAGGGAGGCAGACGCCAACCGATGCACATTCGGCGCAAAGATGGGGAGCTGTTTGCCTTCGCCGGACTGTGGGAGGAGTGGAAGCAACCCGATGGTACGCCTCTCCATACCTGCACCATCATCACGACATCGCCCAACGCGCTCATGCAGTCGATCCATGATCGAATGCCTGCGATTCTCCTGCCGGAAGAAGAAGAGGCGTGGCTCCAAAGCGCGCTCCATAAACCGGCGGAGGTGATCGGGCTGCTACATCCCTATCCGGCGGAACTCCTGGAAGCCTATCCCGTGGATCGGCGCGTCAACATTCCGGCGATCGAAGATCCGGCGCTGTTGAACTCCCTTTAGGCACGATCATCCTATAGGACGACAGGGCGGGCGAGACATTTCCGAATGTCTCGCCCGCCCTGCATATTCCATTGTCGCAGACAGTAGTCTCTGGTGTCGCACTCGGCTTACCGGCGCCGAGTCCACAGCGCCGGGCGCCTTTGGCTTCAGGAGATCCTGGCTCTGCGTCGGCGGCGGGCGATCAGCGGAAGGCTGGCGCCCAGGGAGACGAACAGAGCGACGCTGCCGGGTTCCGGGGTGGCGACCAGGAAGCCCCGAATCTCACCTCCGGGTACGACACTGGAATGGATGTTCAGATAGGATCGCCCGGATGCGATGGCGGAGAAGAGCGCTGCCTCCGCGCTGACAGGCGTACCGCCGTTCGCCGTGATATAGGCCGGATTGTAGGAAGTGGCCGACGTCATATCCAGCAGCCCACTGTCATACGTTCCACTCGTTACCCCTAGCGGAAAACCGGCGAAGGTCGGCGTGGTGGTGGCGACGCCCGCGGTACCGGTAAACGGCGTTGCCGTGGCGGCATGGATGTGGGAGGCCGTGGTGGTTCCTAGTAGGCCAGTAAAGCTCACCTGCACCCGCAGCGTGTTCGCGAGAGGATCCACCGTGACAAAGCCCTGGCCGACTCCAGGGGAGGCGTTGGGCGGACTCTCGTTCGGCCCGGAGAGAAATACCTGGTAGGTCTGTGCCTGACCAGCAGCGCCGATGCATGCCAGTCCGGATGCGAGCAGAACAGCGCGGATAACGGATTTCATCATGGTCCTCCAGTTTGTCTGCGAAACAGTAAGCCACAGTAGTTTCTGCAAGTTTCGTCCCAGACGTGCCCCGTATGCGTAAACACACGACGAGTCGATGAGAAGACTATCCGGCTGCTTATTTTATTCCCGAAAGTTGGCATTTCGGCGGCAAATGCGGTAAAATAGACGGTTAGACTAACTCGTTTTCGAACCTGCCCTGCGGCGCAGCGTTGCGGACGCATTTTTTGTTGTGTCTGGGTGAAACGATCGCCGCCGAAAGTATGTTATGCCCACAACCGAAACAACCCCTTCCACACACGGTAGAGTCAGCCTCATCAACCTCGGCTGCGCCAAAAACGAGGTCGATTCCGAGGAGATGCTGGGCCTGCTGGCAAAGGAGGGCTACACGGTCGAGAGCAGCCGAACGCCCAACGCCGTGAGTCGGGATACGGATGTCGTCGTCATCAATACGTGCGGCTTTATCGATGCCGCCAAAGAAGAGTCGATCAACACCATTCTGGAGGCGCTGGCGCGTAAAGAGCGCGGCGAGATCAAGAAGGTCGTCGTGGCGGGCTGCCTGGTGCAGCGCTACTCCGAACAGCTGCGCAAAGAGCTGCCGGAAGTGGACGCGTTTCTGGGCACCGGCAGTATCGGAGAGATCGGCAACGTCGTCGGGCAGTCTCTCATTCGCACCGACCAGTTGATGCAGATCGGCGAGAAGCCGCACCATCGCTGGGTGGATACGCCGACCCGTGTACGTCTTGGCGCGCCCTGGACTGCCTACCTGAAAATCTCCGAAGGCTGCGACCACGCCTGCACCTTCTGCGCCATCCCCTCTTTTCGCGGCGGGCACGTCAGCAAGCCGATCGAACGTATTATTGAAGAGGCCGGTCAATTGGCGGCGGCGGGAGTGAAGGAACTCAACCTGATTGCGCAGGACTCCACGCAGTACGGCTACGATCTCTACGGCAAGATGCGGCTGCCGGAACTGCTGCAACAGCTCTCGCAGGTAAACGACATCCACTGGATTCGGCTGTTCTACTGCTATCCGTCGCGTGTCAATCGGGGCATTATCGAGGCGGTCGCGACCACACCGAAAGTCTGCCACTACATCGATATGCCGCTCCAGCACGCCGACGATGAGATGCTGCGCAAAATGCGCCGTCCGATGTCGAATGCGGGCTATCTGAAACTGCTGGCCGATTTCCGCGCCGCCGCGCCCGATGTCGCCATCCGCACCACCTTTATCGTCGGCTTCCCCGGCGAGACCAAAGAGCATTTCGCCACCCTGGAGAACTTCGTCGAAGCGGCCCAGTTCGATCGGGTCGGCGTTTTCGAATACTCCGTCGAGGACGGCACGCCGAGCGCCGACATGATGCCGAAAGTCCCGTCCCGCACCAAACGCGCCCGCAAAGACGCCCTGATGCAGCGCCAGCAGGCGATCTCGCTCGCCTGCAATCAGCGATGGGTCGGTCGCGAGCTGGAAGTGCTGGTCGAAGGCCGCTCCCCACAGGATCCCACCACGGCCATCGGACGCTCATTCCGCGACGCGTTGGAGGTGGACGGCCAAGTGCTCGTGCGCCGCTGTTTCGCCCCCCAGGGCGCCTTTATTCGCACCCGTGTGGTAGAGGCGCGCCCCTACGACCTGATTGCGGAGCCGATCGTTTAGAATTTAACTTTTATCGACTTTTATCTGTCAGAGGATTGAGAACAAGGAGAAAACTACGTGGCAACCGCCCTTATTTCGAAAACGCAGGATCAGCCGACTCCGGAGCAGCTCGCTGCCCGCTATGCCGGCGATCTGATCTATAAAGCCCTTCTCCAGACCGGGGAGCCGATGAAGGCCGGCGATGTCGCCCGCGCGGTAGGACGCCCCGACGTGGACTCTCGTCTGGCCCGCGTCGCGCTGACGACCAACCCGAATATCACCGCCGTAGACCGCAAGTGGACGCTCTGGACCCGCTACCTGGATGCCCACAGCACCCTGGATTTCAATGCGCGGCGCATCCTCAACACCATTGGGCAGCCCATCCAGATCCCGCATCTGGCGAACGAACTGCACAACGTCTACGGCCGCCCCACCGAGATCTATGAGGAGATGCTGGGCAGCCTGCTCTCCAGCCCGCGCTGGTTCCGCGTCGGGGAGGACTATGTCGCCCCGTCCGACTGGCTGCTGATCACCGAATATACGAAAGAGGACGAGGTCCTCTTCGACAACTTCCTCGACGATGACGATGTGTTCCCCTTCATCGCCGCCACCGAGAAGGTCGGACTGGACGCCTCCGCTCCTGAGACCGTCGCCGCCCTCCTCGATGAGGTCGGCCAACCGCTCAAGAACAAGGCGATCCAGTTCCTCGTCTGGCGCAAAGATCCCGAGAACTTCGATGCCCGCGCCTTCTACAACGCAATGTTCACCGACAGCGGCGCACAGCCTCTCTCTGACGGCACCTGGGTCGGCCCCAAACAGATCGACGCGTTTATCGCCTACTTCCCGACTCTGGCCGAGCAGGAAGTCAGCGACACCGCGGAGACCGATGCGCAGGAGGCGGCGCAGCCGCTGGTGCTGGGCGAGGCCGAAATCGAGCAGTTGGTCGAGAGCGTGCTGGAGAGCGATGATTCGGTACGCGCCTCCCGCCTGCTGGAAGACCTGTTCGAAGTCACGCCGGAATATCGCACCTACACCGAAGATCTGGTCGCGGTCACCGATGCCCTGAAGGCCGATGAGCGTGTGCTCTGGGTCGGCGGCGATCGCTATCGCCCGCAGGGCACCCTGCCCGGCTATGTCTTCACCGTGCCCGGCCTGCTCGACATTCCCGAGTACAACTTCCTCGATCTGGAAGGCAACCCGGTCGATCAGTTGCTGGAAGACGGCTTCGAAGGCGGCCTCGATCGCGAGATGCTGAACCCGCTGGTACAGGATGTTCTGGACGAAGAGCCGGTGCCCTCCGCCGATCCCAACCCGCCGTCCAATGCCCGCGCGGTCATCAAGTACCATCACAAGCAGATCGGTACCCTGCCGCTCTGCCAGTTCCCGTCCGGCTTCTTCCCGGCAGAGCCTACGATCCTGGAGACCGAATTCGTCCTGCCCGGCGGCCAGAAGACGCGCGTCTGGGTCAACAACGAGACCCGCCTGCTCTACGGCCTGCTGGACTGGTTCCAGTCGATCCCGATCGACTCCGGCGCGACCTTCACCCTGGAACGCCAGGCGCTGGATCGCTATATCATCACGTACAACGATGAGAGCGAGCCGACCATGTTCATCAGCCGTAACCGTGTCAACGAACTGCTGGCCCTGCAGGAGCGCGCCGAGGCCGAGAGCCTGGCGACCTTCGACATCATGCGCGAGATCATGGAACACTACCGCAAGGGCATCGAGTACCTGACGCTGCACACGGAGATCAACATCGTTCGGCGCGTCACGCGGCGATTGACCGCCTCCCTGCTCTCGGAATACCACTGCTACTTCCAGCGCGGCGGCGCCTGGGTCTACGATGCCAAGAAGCTCACGCAGGGCTTCGACAAGAGCAAGCGCAAATACCTGGTCAAGTAGTCAACGTTCTTCGTTGCTCTCTCTGCCGGGTACAGGCTTCTGTACCCGGCAATTTTATAGGTTCCTATTGGAGTCACTCTCATGTCTGTTCGAGTCCGCTACGCTCCTTCGCCCACAGGTTCGCCCCATGTCGGCAACCTGCGGACGGCGATCTACGACTGGCTGCTCGCCCGCAAAGAGGGCGGTCAGTTCCTCGCGCGCCTGGAAGATACCGACCGGTCCCCGGAGCGCTATGTGCCGGAAGGCATCTACGACATCGAGGCCAGCCTGCGCTTCCTCGGCATCCTCCCCGATGAGTGGTGGGTGACGGGCGGACCGGCAGGCCCCTATGTCCAGAGTCAGCGCCTGGAACTCTATCAGACCGAGATCACACGCCTGATCGAGGACGGCACCGCCTACCGCTGCTACTGCACCAAAGAGCGCCTGGACGAGATGCGCAAAGTGCAGCAGGAGCAGGGACATGCGAGCGGCTACGACCGCCACTGCCGCTTCCTCAGCCCGGAAGATCGGGCACAACGCGAGGCGGAGGGTCTTCCCTTCGTCGTGCGCCTCGCCATGCCTCTGGATGGCGTGACGATCCTGCACGACGAGATCCGCGGCGACATCTCCTACGAGAACCGCCTCCAGGACGACCAGGTGCTGATCAAATCCGACGGCTTCCCGACCTACTTCTTCGCTGCCGCCGTGGACGATCATCACATGGGCATCACCCACATCATCCGCGGCGACGACTGGCTCTCCTCCGCGGCGAAGTTCGTGCAGGTGTTCCAGGCGCTGGGCTACACCATCCCGAAGTTCGTCCATCCCCCGCTCATCGTCGGGCCGGACAAGAAGAAGCTCAGCAAGCGGCATGGCGCCACCCAGTTTAACTGGTTCATGGAGCAGGGCTATCTCCCCGAGGCGCTGATCAACTTCCTGGTGCTGCTGGGCTGGTCGGCAGGCGACGAGAACCGCGAACTGTTCACCATCCCCGAGCTGATCGAGCGCTTCTCGATCGCCGGCATGTCGGATAGTCCCGCCGTCTTCGACTACGACAAACTGAACTGGATGAACGGCCAGTATATCCGCGCCAGCGAGCCGGGCCGCATCATCGGCCTGTGTCTGCCCGTTCTGCGCAACGCCGGACTGATCCCCCCCGCGCCCGCCGGCGACGCTCCGGACGACGTAAAACTCGCCTACCGCACCGAATGGCTCGACTACGCCCGCCGCATCATCCCCCTCCAACAGGAGCGGATGAAAGTCCTGAGTGAGATCGTGGATCTTGTCGGCCCCTTCTTCGAAGATCTCGACTTTCCGAACGGCTACGACCCCAAAGCCGTCGCAAAATGGCTCGGCGTCGCCCACCTGAAGCCGCTATTGGAGAAAGAGATCGCCGCATTCGACGCCCTCCCCGAATGGACCGTCGAAGCGCTCGATGCCGCGACCCATGCGATAGGTGAGGAGTTGGGCGTAAAGTTCAGCGAAGTCATCCACCCCACCCGCGTCGCCGCCACCGGCCGCACCGTCGGCCCCGGCCTCTTCGAAACCCTCTGGGCGCTCGGCAAAGACCGCACTTTGAAACGGCTGCGAACCGTGCTAGAGCGGCAGGCGTAGCGGGTGGTGAAAAATGGGCGGTATAATTCTGGCAGACTGTTAATCGGTGAGGGCGAGGGGAAATAGTTGAAGATTACGAAGGCGGTGATTACGGCGGCGGGGCGCAATCAGCGGACGCTGCCGTTGCAGACACTGATCGACCGGGATGGCGATCAGAAGTCGGTGCTGGGCATCATTGTCGAGGAGGCGCTGCGGGCGGGCGCCGAGCATATCTGTGTGGTGGTCTGTCCAGGAGATGAGGGGGCGTATCGGAGTGCGGCGGGCGAGCACGCGGATCGCCTCCAGTTCGTATCTCAGGAGGAGGCGCGAGGCTATGGCCACGCGCTCTACTGCGCGAACGATTTTGTGGCGGGCGAGCCGTTTCTGCACATGGTCGGCGATCATATCTATCTGAACGATGCGGAGGAGAGTTGCGCGCAACAGTTGGTGGAGATCGCGATCAGCCAGTCGTGTTCGGTTTCGGGGGTGCAGGCGACCCGGGAGAGTCAGTTGCCCTACTTTGGCGCGGTGGGCGGGCAGCGGGTGCGGGGGACGCAGGATCTGTATGCCGTGGAGAGCGTCCGGGAGAAGCCGACGCCGACCGAAGCGGAGCAGACGCTGCTGGTACCGGGTCTGCGGGCGGGACACTATCTCTGTTTCTTCGGGATGCATATTTTGACGCCCATGGTCATGGAGTTGCTGGGCCGACAGGTGGCGGCGCGGGGCGGAGTTTCGCTCTCCCCGGTGCTGGCGGAGTTGGCGCGGCACGAGCGCTATCTGGCGCTGGAGACGCATGGGCGCAGGTACGCGGTCGATGCGCGGTACGGACTGCTGACGGCGCAGTTGGCGCTGGCGCTGAGCGGGCGCGACCGCGACGAGGTGCTCTCTACGTTGTGCGAGATGCTGGCCCAGCGCGGGCCGAGTGGGCTGGGAGCGCCGCAATGACGCCCACACTTCTGACTGAGATCATCACCTCCGAAGATCCTGCCGTCCGGGATCGTTCGCTGGACGCCTACTGCCGGACGGCCACGATGGAGGAGTTGCAGGCGCAGTGCGCGGCTCTTGAGGCGTTTCGCCACACCAGCGACAACCTCTATGAGCGCGTGCGCGCCTGTTTCTTTCTCTATGCCATCCATCGGTTCCATCTGCCCTCGAAGCCGGGTTACCCTATCAATGGGCGTATCCCCTTCGAGGGCTATCTGCATCTGCTGGAACGGCGCTTCGAGGAGGCGATCGCGCTCTTTTTGAAGCAACAGGCGGAACAGGGTCCGAGCGATACGCTTTCGAGCGCGCTGGCCTCCGCCTATCATCGCGTCGCGTTTCAGACGCTGGCGGATCAGGTGCGGCGCTCGGTGCGGAGTGTGCGCGGTAATCAGTGGATGTTTCGCATCGGGCATCCGAGCGATCAGCCGCTGCGGATTCGACCGGAGCTGTTGGAGCGGGATGCCCAGGGTGCTTTCCCCATTCTGCGTGAGACGACGCCGGTTCGCATGGATCTGACGCACAGCGCGTGGAGCGACATCTTCTTTCTGGGGATGGACTATCCTTCGGGCGCCCAGGTGCTGAACGTCTCGATCGATCTGGCGGTGCAGGGACGCGACAGCGCGCCGCGCCCGCCCGTCGAAGCCTATTTTCGCATCCTGGACGAGCCGGTGCTACGCTTGACCAGCGTCGATCTGGCAACGACGGCGGACATCACCGAGTTGAGCGAAGTGTTCGACTTCGCGCGCGACTATCTGGGACTGCTGAAAGCCGCGCTCATCGCTTCGGGGCTTGTGCCGCCGGGGATCGAAGGCTCCGAACAGCATCTGCCGGATCTGCTGGCGCGGCTGGCAGGACCGGGACGTGGGATCGAACTGATCAGCAATGTCAACGGTATTCCGAAGGGTTCGCGACTGGCAGTTTCGACCAATCTTCTTGCATCGTTGATCTCGGTCTGTATGCGGGCGACGGGGCAGGCGCAGAATCTGGAAGGCGGATTGCAGGAGTCGGAGCGGCGTCTGACGGCGGCACGGGCGATTCTAGGCGAGTGGGTCGCGGGTTCGGGTGGCGGCTGGCAGGATTCGGGCGGCGTCTGGCCTGGGATCAAGCTGATCCAGGGGCAGGCGGTAACGGAGGGCGACCCGGAGTTCGGGATCAGCCGAGGACGCCTGCTGCCCACGCATCATGTGCTGGATTCGGTCGAAGCTTCGGCGGACACACGGCGGAAGCTTCAGGAGAGCCTGGTGCTGGTGCATGGCGGAATGGCGCAGAATGTCGGGCCGATCCTGGAGATGGTTACCGAGAAGTATCTGCTGCGTTCGGAGGCGGAGTGGGCCGCCCGCCAGGACACCCAGTCGATCCTGGCCGACATCCTCAGTTGCCTGGGCAGCGGTGATATCGCTGCCATCGGAGATGCGACCACGCGCAACTTCTTTGGTCCGTTGCAGACAATCGTGCCGTGGGCCACCAACCTCTATACTGAGACGCTGATAGCAGAAGTGCGAGCAGAGTTCGGAGAGCGGTTCTGGGGCTTCTGGATGCTGGGCGGAATGGCGGGCGGCGGAATGGGCTTCATCTTCGATCCAGGCAGTAAGGCGGAGGCGCAGAAGCGCCTCCAGGAGATCATGTCGGCGGCGCGGAAGCGGTTTGAGAATGCGCTGCCCTTCGCGATGGAGCCGGTGGTCTATGACTTCGCCATCAACGAGCGCGGCACCTGGTGCGACAAGCTCAATGCCGACTCCGTGCCGTTGCCTCCCGGCTACTATGCCTTGAACCTGCCGGATCTGATGCGCCGCGATCCTCGCTCCTTGCCGATCTCCCGGCGCGCGGAGCTGGACGCCTTTGGAGCGGCCTGCCGTACGCGCCCGGAGCTTGGCGGTATGGTCCAGACGCTCTTCGACCGTCTCTTACCTCAAACACGCCGCGAGAATCAGGGCGAGCAGACGCTGACGGCGCTTCTGTCGGAACTCGGCTTCGATCCGGTCGCGCATGAGCAGATCCGCAACGATCTCAAGCATGGGCGTATCGGGCTGGCGCAGAATCGCCTGCCGGTCAGCACGGAGATCCTGGATGTGACGCCCGGCGATGTGTTCGACGGGATGAACGGTTTGACGCCCGAGATGCAGGCCATTGGAATGGAGGCGCTGCGAAAGGGACAGGTCGCGGTGGTGTCTCTGGCGGCAGGCGTCGGCAGCCGCTGGACGCAGGGGGCGGGCGTTGTGAAGGCGATCCATCCCTTCGCCCGCCTCGCCGGGAAGCACCGCACTTTCCTGGAGGTGCATCTCGCCAAGAGCCGACGCATCGGTCGGCTCTGCGGCATTCCCCTCCCCCACATCTTCACCACCAGCTACCTGACCCATGAGCCGCTGGAGTCCTATCTTGCCGCCGAAAACAACTATCACTATCCCGGCCCCCTCCTGCTCTCTTCAGGCCGATCGATCGGCCTGCGGATGGTGCCGACCGTGCGCGATCTGCGTTTCCAGTGGGAGGAGATGCCGCAGCAGCAGCTCGATATTCAGGCGCAGAAGATGCGGGAGAGCGGCCACGCCGCCCTGATGGAGTGGGCACGTGCCACGGGAGAAGCCGGCGACTATACCGACAATCTGCCCGGCCAGTGCCTGCACCCGGTCGGCCACTGGTACGAGGTGCCCAACCTGCTCAAGAACGGCACGCTGCTGCATCTCCTGAAAGAGCGCCCCGACCTCCAGTATCTGATGATCCACAATATCGATACGTTAGGCGCGGATGTCGATCCGGCGCTGCTCGGCCTGCACATCACCTCCGGTGCAAGCCTGACGGTGGAAGTGACGCCGCGTCGCCTGGACGATCGAGGCGGCGGACTGGCACGTGTCGAGGGCCGCCCGCGTCTGGTGGAAGGCCTGGCGATGCCCCGCGAGGAGAGCGAATTCGTGCTCTCCTACTACAACTCCCTGACCACCTGGCTGAGCATCGACGCCCTGCTCCGCCTGCTCGACCTCACCCGCGCCGACCTGCACGACGAAGAGCGTGTCAATCAGGCCATCCGCCATCTCGCCGCCCGCATGCCGACCTATATCACCTTAAAAGAGGTGAAGAAGCGCTGGGGCCACGGCCAGGAGGATGTCTTCCCGGTCGCGCAGTTCGAAAAACTCTGGGGCGATATGACCGCCCTGCCGGAGTTCGACACCCGCTTCGTAGTCGTCCCCCGACTGCGCGGTCAACAACTCAAAGAGCAGGCCCAACTGGATGGATGGCTACGAGATGGTTCTGCGGCGTATATCGAGACGCTTTGTGAGTTCGCCCGAACTGTCTGAACCGGGATTAAACGGATTATGGGATTAACTATGATTTCAGTCCGGAAGGGATCTTGTGCTTTCCACAATCGCATTTCCTGGAAGCGGATCAGAATGATTTCCGTGAGAAACGGCGGTGATCAGGACAGCAATCATAGTCCCTTGGCTAATCCTGTAAATCCCAGTTTACACGATAGTTATATCCCTATGGCCTTATCGATCCCGTCCGTTAGCAATAGATGTTAACAGGTCGATCACTCCTGCATGGCTGGGAGAATTCGGGCGCATGATAGCGAACAACAGACCATGAACAAACGCCGCGTCAAACTTACCGTATTGCTGATGGGCTTCGTCACTCTGCTCTGTGCAGGAAGTTTCGGTCTGTGGCTGCAATTCTGTCGGCGAGAAGAGGCTCTCAACCGCCAGTTGATCGCTGCAATAGTGGAGAAGGACATAACGCAAGCACTCGCACTTCTTTACCAGGGGGCTGACCCGAATCTGCGTAATCAAAAGGGAAAAACGGTCTTGCAGGAGGTTCTTGACGACAACAAGCGTCATCCAGACCTCGTCTCCCTTTTGCGGAAGGCGGGAGCGAAGCAGTAATGTCCGAGTTCGATGGCTTTACGACCTTTACTCTCCTGACATCCCGATGGTAGTGATCAAGGTGACTTTCGGAAGATAAGACGACGATCACCACAACAATCATAGTTAATCCCAAAATCCCTTAAATCCCGGTTCAGACAAAGGAAACGACAAATGTCTCACGGAGAAGAGCAATACGCAGAATCAGCGCTGACGCGCAGGATCATCGGATGCGCAATGGAGGTGCATAGGGTACTGGGAAATGGATTTCAAGAGATCATCTATCAGCGAGCGCTAGAGATGGAGATGACGGCGCAGGCATTGGAGTTCAGCCGCGAACACGAGATGCCGATACACTACAAAGGCAAAGAGATCGGAACACGACGCGTGGACTTCTTGGTGGAGGGAGTTGTGATGGTCGAGTTGAAAGCGATCATCCTGTTAGAAGATGTGCATCTCGCTCAGGCGATCAACTATCTGGAAGCGTACGGTTTAGAAATCGGACTTCTCCTCAACTTTGGCGCAAAGAGTCTGGAGGTCAGACGCGTCATGAAGTCGAGGAGAAAGTCAAATCCCAGGATAGGTTAGAAAAGTTCTCCGGAGAGCGAATGACGATAGATCCGGAGAAGTTCGGCGGCTTTGACGGGCACCGGGTTTCCGGCGGCGGGAGGGTCGATTTCGCCCATTGCCGCCATCTTTTCCAGGTGCTCTTCTCCGACGCCGAGTTCGCGCAGCGTGTGGGGAATGCCGATCTCCCGGCGCAGTTCCAGGATCCAGGTCAGGACCGCGTCGAAGGAGGGATCGGGAAGGTTCAGGTAGGCGGCGAGACGCGTCACCTTGTCGGAGATGGCGGGGCGGTTGAAGGTGAGGACGTAGGGCAGGAAGACGGCGTTGGTAAGGCCGTGGTGCAGATCGTAGAGCGCGCCAGCGGGATGGCTGAGCGCGTGTACGGCGCCGAGGCCCTTCTGGAAGGCGGTCGCGCCCATGGCGGCGGCGGCGAGCATCTGTGCGCGTGCCACGAGATTTGTTCCGTCGTGGACGGCGGTGGGCAGCCACTCTTTGATGAGCCGGGTGCCTTCGATGGCCACGCCTTCAGCGAGCGGATGATAGCCGGGAGCGCAGAGGGCTTCCAGGTTATGCGCCAGGGCGTCCATCCCTGTTCCGGCGGTCATTCGCGGCGACATGCCTACGGTCAGCACCGGATCGAGGATGGCGATCGCAGGCAGCATTTTGGGGTGGAAGATGATCTTCTTCGTGTGCGTCTCTTCGTTGGTGATGACGGTTCCCCGCCCGACCTCCGAACCGGTTCCCGCGGTCGTGGGCACGGCGATGATCGGAGGGATGCCCTCCGAGTTGGCGCGGGCGTACCAGTCCCCGATGTCCTCGAAATCCCAGATGGGCCGCGTTTGAGGGGCCATAAACGCGATGGATTTGCCGACGTCGAGCGGACTGCCGCCGCCGAACGCGATTACGCCATCATGTCCTCCCGCGCGATACGCCTGAAGACCTTCCTCGACATTGCGCCAGACAGGGTTGGGCTGCACATTCGTAAACAGCCCGGTCGGCATTCCGGCCGCCTCATTAGCCGCCAGAGCCTCGTGGATCATCGGCAGGTTGGCTAATCCCGTATCCGTGACCAGCAGTGGGCGGGTGATCCCGACGGTGCGGCACGCCTCCGCCAGTTCGGCGATACGGCCCGCGCCAAAGAGGATTCGGGTGGGATAGTTCCAACTGCCCCGCAGAGATTCTATTGTCAGCGTCATCGCGATTCCTTCCGGTGTTCAAAAGTGAGAAACGATTCCCTATCGGACCTATAGGGTTGTGCGCAGGTGGAACGATTTGGGGCGTGTGAGCTGTTCGTAACCAAGGCGGGAGAGACTGCATCCCCGACCGGACTCTTTGACGCCGGTCCACGCGAGTTCGGGATCGAGATAGTCGCAGCGGTTCATAAACCACGTTCCCACCTCCACCTTTTCGCCCAGCGCCAGAGCCGCGGCGGTATCTTTGGTCCACACAGAGGCGGTCAGGCCGAAGAGGCTGTCGTTCATCAGGCGGACCGCCTCCTCGTCCGACGCCACTTTCATGATGCCGGCGACCGGCCCGAAGCTCTCCTCATGCATCACCCGCATCGAGTGATCGACATCCACCAGGATCTGCGGCGCGAGATACGGCGTATTGACCTGGGAGGCGGGGAATGCGCTTTCGTCGACGAGCGCGCGGGCGCCCTGCCCGATCGCTTCCCAGATCTGACCGCGCACAAAGGTGGCCGCGGCCGTATGCACCAGCGGGCCGAGGGTGGTCTCCGGTTCGAGCGGATCCCCCAGCACATAACCACGCGTCACTTCGACGGCCTGCGCCACAAACGAATCGTATACGTCCGCATGGACATAGACACGCTCGATCGCGCAGCACGACTGGCCGGAGTTGAAGAAAGCGCCATCGATCACGTTTTCCGCTGCGTGGGCGAGATCGGCGTCCGGGCGCACATAGGCGGCGTCTTTCCCGCCCAACTCCAGTCCGACGCCTATAAACCGCTCCTGGGTCGCTTTCTGCACGGCACGTCCGGTCGCCACCGACCCCGTGAAGGCGACAAAGTCGATCTCCGGGGAGCGCAGGACACGCTGCGTCTCCTCCACGCTGATATGGAGATATTGAAACACACCAGGCGGCAGACCGGCGGCGTCGAACGCCTGCGCGATCCGCTCCGCGCAGAGAGGAGTCTGAGGCGAATGCTTGAGGAGAACGACGTTGCCGGCCATGATTGCCGGAATCACCGCGTTCACAGCCGTCAGATAGGGATAGTTCCAGGGCACGATCGCGAACACGACTCCCAGCGGCACGCGCTCGATAAAGCGTGTGAAACCGGGCAACGGTTCCAGAGCGATCGGAGCCAGCGCGTCATCGGCGATCCCGATCATGTACTCGGCCCGCTCCGCCATCCGCTCGATCTCGCGGAAGCCATAGCGCACGGGCCGCCCCATCTGCCAGGCCAGTTCCTTCCCGATCTCTTCCTTCATCGCCAGCATGTTCGCGACGAATCGACGGCAGCAGGCCGCGCGCTCCTCCAGGGGCACATGCTTCCAGTCGGTTTTGGCGCGACGGGCGAAATCCACGACGGCGTCGACTTCTGCGGCCGTGGAAAGGGGACGCTCGACAGTGACGCTCCCATCGACCGGTGAGATCGTCTTTTGTATAGAATGCATTTCACTCTCCTCAACATTGCATAGGTTCAGATGATCTCGAAATAGCGTTCCAGTTCCCAGTCGGTGACATGCTTGTGGAAGGCGCGCTCTTCCCATTCGCGGGAAGCCGCAAAGTGCTCTACAAAGGTGTCGCCGAAGAGCTGTCGGGCGGCGTCGGAGGCGCGCAGCCGCCGTGCCGCTTCCCCCAGCGTGGACGGCAGACGCAGCCGCTCCGGATAGGTCAACGCATACGCATTGCCCTCGATCTGCGGCTCCGGCTCCAACTGATGTTCGATCCCCCATATTCCCGAGGCGACGGCAGCGGCCAGGGCGAGATACGGGTTGGCGTCCGCGCCGGGCACCCGATATTCGACCCGCTGAGACTTCGCCGACCCGGGGATGGCGCGCAGAGCGCAGGTGCGGTTTTCGATGCCCCAGGTGGCGTTGGTGGGCGCCCAGAAACCGGGCACGAGGCGGGAGTAGGAGTTCACGGTCGGGGCGATGAGGGCCAGCAGTTCCGGCAGGAGCGCCTGCTGTCCGGCGATGAAGTGGCGCATAGTTTTACTGATGTTGTGCGGGCAAGCCGGATCGTAAAACGCGGGGTTGCCGCGGCTGTCGCGCAAAGAGACGTGGATATGGCCACCCTGCCCGGCCTCTGATCCCGACCATTTCGCCATAAAGGTCGCCATCAGATTGCGCCGCTGCGCCACCACCTTGGCAAACGTCTTGAAGAGCGCCGCTTTATCCGCCGCCGGCAGCGCCTGATCCACCGTAATCGCCGCCTCCAGCACCCCCGGTCCTGTCTCCGTGTGCAGTCCTTCCAGGGGCATATCCATCGTATCGCAGGTCGAGAGCAGCGCGTGGTAGAGATCCGATTCGACCGAGTTGCGCAGCACCGAATATCCGAACGAGCCTGGCGTCATGGGCGTCATGCCGCGATAGCCCTTCGCGCGTACCGAATGCGGCGTTTCGGCGAAGACAAAGAACTCGTACTCGACGGCGGCATAGGGCGCGAACCCCAGAGCGCCTGCGCGCTCGATGACACGGCGCAGCACTCCACGCGGGCAGAGGTCTTCGGCAGGAGGAGCGAACTCGCATAGAAACAGCAGCCCGTTGTCTTCAAAGGGTAGTGCGCGGCAGGTGGCGGGCAACACCCGCACCGGAGCATCCGGAAACCCGGTATGCCAGCCCGTAAACTTTACGTTGTCGTACGCCTGGTCGTTCACATCCCACCCCAACACCACGTCGCAAAACCCCAGTCCATTTTCCAAGCCTGAAGAGAACTTGTCACGCGACACGTACTTGCCCCGCAGGACCCCGTCGGTATCGAACACCCCGATCTTCACATGCGAAAGTCCCCGCTCTTCCACGATGCGGCGGGCATCCTCCGCGGTACGAACGTCTTTTGGCTCCATGCGATAAATTCCTCGTCCCAAGGGTTACCCGTCCTGTTTGAGGGTTCTGGGACTTTTCGTAGGGGGTGGATCGTTTCTGTCCGTCAAAAGCTACTATGTCACAGCCGGCCTCGTGACGGGCAGGCCAAGAATTATCGGGCACGCTATAGTATATCCGGTTTTCGTCTATTGTCTGAACCTGGATTTGTCGGATTACAGGATTGACTAAGATTGTGTCATTGAAAACGTCACCATCTCCCCCTACATCTTCCAGTCTGAAAGAGGATTGCATGGATTTTAGGCTAACTTATGGTGGTCAGGACGGCGCTCAAATACCCTCTCCAGGGTACAGGAAAGGATTCCGACTATCAAGACATCTATTTCCTGGTTGAGGTACATTCCTTCTCTGCTGGTGGCGGCACGAGTCCTTCTCGGACCGATTCTGTTTCTGATGGCGATGCGTGGTGTGGCAGGAGGATGGTTGATTCTGGGGTTGACGGCGGCTTTTCTTTCCGACATCTTCGATGGTATCGTTGCGCGTCGGATCGGGGTAGCGACCGAGCGGCTGCGGGTTGCGGACAGTTGGGCGGACGGCTGGTTCTATGTCTGGGTGATTCTCTCTGTCTGTCAGACCGTTCCAAAGATCATTCATGCTTTCCGAGTTCCTCTGTTGGCGGTGATCGCGCTGCAACTCTTCTCCTACTCCATCGATCTGATCAAATATCGCCGAATCGCCTCCTTCCATGCCTACACGGCAAAAGCCTGGGGGATCTCGCTCTTTGTAGCGACCATCGCCCTGCTCGGCTTCCACACCGGCGGCGTCTATCTCTGGGCGGTCATCGTGATGGGCATTCTCAGCAATCTCGACGGCCTCGCGATCAAGACGGTACTGCCGGAGTGGAGGCGCGACGTACCCAGCATTTTTCATGCCTTGAAATTGCGCCGTGCGTACTCCCAAAACCGTGAAGAGTCGGAGAAGTAAACCATCGGGTTATCTCTGAACGTCCCAAAGTTGAATTTAGAGGCCAAATAAGCTAGACTTATGATTGTCTGTCCGAACGCCGTCGTTCACCCCGAATTCATTACTCTTTCGAGTGCAGACAGAGGACGACTACGATCGTCCGCCGCAGCATGACGATGGACGGTCCATAATCCTAGGTCCATCCTTAAATCCGAAAAATCCGAGTTCAGACAGAAGGAGAGATCTTCTTGGCACAGATCTTCTTGGCACACGGGATCTTGATAGGCAGCGGACTGGTTCTGCTGGTGGTCATCGTAGGGTTTGCACTGGCGCGGCAGGCGACGGTAAGCGTCTCTCGTTATCGAGCCAGCCATACCAGCGATACGGAGAACGATACGGCGACTCTCCAGCATTTCGGGTACGCACAGCAACTGCTTCGAGATATGGGCGGCTTCTCCAACTTCGCCATCTCCTTCTCGACGATTTCAATTCTGACCGGTGGGCTGACCCTTTATGGGACAGGCCTGATGGCCGGTGGCCCCGTGGTGATGGGCATCGGCTGGCCGCTGGTAACGCTGTTTGTCCTGCTGATCGCCGCGTCCATGGGAGAACTGGCCTCGGCGATTCCGACCTCCGGAGCGCTCTACCATTGGGCTTCCCTGCTGGGCGGTGTTGGATGGGGATGGATCACCGCGTGGTTCAACCTGATCGGCCTCGTCGCGACCGTCGCCGCCATCGATTATGGCTGCGCGCAGTTTTTGGTGCAGCTGCTCCCTGTCCCGGACACGCCCTGGACGGAGTTAGGGGCCTTTGCCGTGGTGATGCTCTCTCACGCGGTATTTAACCACATCGGCATCCGCGTCGTCGCGCGGCTCAACGACTTCAGCGCGATCTACCATATTCTCGGTGCAGCGGTCCTGATCGGCGCTCTGGCTTTCTTCGCTCCGAAACAGCCGGTCAGCTATCTCTTCACCAGGACTTTCACCACGTTTACAAAGATCCCTTACTGGTTCGCCTTTCTCGGCGGCCTGTTGCAGGCACAGTGGACCTACACCGGGTATGATGGCTCCGCACATATCAGCGAAGAGACCAAGGACGCGCGTGTCCGCGCTCCCTGGGGGATCTTCCTCTCCGTCATGGTGTCCGGTATTTTCGGCTATGTCATGCTGGCCTTCGTCACCCTGGCGATCCAGAACCTCGACAAATCCGCCGCCGCCTCCAACCCCTTTATCGACATCCTGAAGACTGCGCTGGGCGAACGGTCCGGCAACATTGTCCTGGCGACCGTGACCCTGGCGATGTGGTTCTGCGGCCTCTCCTGCGTCACCTCCACCTCCCGCATGATCTTCGCCTTCTCCCGCGATGGCGGCCTGCCCGGCTCCAAACTCTGGGGAGCCATCAGCGATCGCTTCCGCACCCCTGCCGCTGCCGTCTGGCTCGCCTCCATCGCCGCCTTTCTGCTGCCCTGCGTCGTCTACAGCCTCGTTCTGCTGCGCCCAAACTCGCTGACTTTCGCCGCCCTCTATCCGGCCGTAACCGGTATCGGCACCGTCGGCCTCTACCTCTCCTACGGCATTCCGCTCCTGCTCAAACTGATCGCGACACGTCAGGGCCGCTGGCAAAGATATGCCGACGCTCCCTGGAGCCTCGGCAAATGGAGCAACGTAATCAACATCATCTCCGTTCTCTGGATCGCCTTCATCAGCGTCCTGTTCGTCCTGCCTCCCAACCAACTCACCGGCTACATCTTCGGCTCACTGCTCCTCGCCCTGATCGTCCTCTACTTCACCACCGCCCAGGGCAAGTTCAAAGGTCCCGCCAAAGTCGTAGAATAGTTTGCACCACCCGCTGCGCTAGAGGACACAGAGAGCACAGAGGTGACACAGAGGGTTTTATTGATAAAGCACTCCAGTTAAGCGAGATCCTCAGGGCAAAAAGAACGTGAGAAGGGGAAGAGAGGAGTGAAAATCTCCCGCTCTTCCCCTTCATTATCTTTGCATTTCCTCTGTGTAACCTCTGTGTCCTCTGTGCTCTCTAGCGCAGCGGGTGGTGCAAATCTTCCCCATCCCTTACAGTTTGATGTGCTTGGCGATGCGGTCGACGGCTTCCTGGAGGCGTTCGCCGTTTTTGTCGCCCATGACGGTGAGGGACATGCGGATGTAGCCTTCGCCGTACTGGCCGTAGCCGACGCCGGGGATGACCAGCACGCCCGCCTCTTCCAACAGGAGTTTGGCGAACGACATGGAGGTCTGTCCCTGCGGCACTCGGGCCCAGATGTAGAGCGTGGACTTCGGTTTGGTCACGTTCCAGCCTAGCCTGTTCAGGCCGTCGCAGAGGATGTCGCGGCGGCGCTGGTAGAGATCGAGGGTGCGCTGATTGTCGCCGTGCAGCAAAGCGTGGGCGGCGGCGAGCGAGACCGCCGGGAACTGCTTGCTGTCCAGGTTGGACTTGAGTTTGTTCAGCGTGGCGATCGCGTCCGCGTTGCCGATGGCGAAGCCGATGCGCCAGCCGGTCATGTTGAAGGATTTCGAAAGCGAGTGCAGTTCGATGGAGACGTCTTTCGCGCCGGGCACCTGCAGGATCGACGGGGGCCGATAGTCGTCGTAGTAGACTTCGGAGTAGGCGGCGTCGTTGACGATGAGCAGATCGTTCTCTTTTGCGAAGGCGACGGCATCGGCATAGAAAGAGAGCGGCGCGATGGCTCCGGTCGGGTTGTTCGGGTAGTTGAGCCAGAGCAGTTTGGCCTTCTTTGCCACGTCGGAGGGGACAGCGGTCAGGTCGGGAAGGAAGCCGTTCGATTCCAGCATCGGCATCGTGTAGACTTCGCCGCCCGCCATCAGGGTGTTGACCTTGTAGACGGTATAAGCGGGATCGGGAACCAGAGAGATGTCACCGGGATCGATATAGGACCATGCGAGGTGCGACAGACCTTCTTTGCTGCCGATCAGCAGCATTGCCTCTGTGGCAGGGTCGATGTCGATACCGAAACGCCGCTTGCTGAAGGTACTGACCGCCTCCAGGAAAGGTCCCCAGCCGGCATTCGACTCGTCGTAGCGGTGGGTCTCCGGGTTGTGGGCGGCCTCGGACAGGGCGTCGATGATGGATCCGGGGGTGGGCTGGTCGGGGTCGCCGATGCCGAGATCTACGAGGTCCTTGCCTTCTGCAACGGCTTTGCGCTTCAAGGCGGCGATCTCACCAAACAGGTACGGGGGAATCAATTCCAGACGCTTTGCGCGGGAAATCACGATCAACTCTCCTCATTGGGGCAGTGTGGTCCAGATAGTTTACCCCGTAAGGACGTGCTTTGTGAACGCTCCCCCGCGCCATAGAACCTGTCTACTCTTTGCCACCCGCCTTTTTCAGCAGCGCTGCGATCTCGGTAAGTTGGTGATCTTCGGCGACTTTGAGCGCGGTACGGCCCAGAGAATCGGTCGCATTCAAGGGGACTTTGGCGGCGATCAAGGCTTTGACGATCTCGGTGCTGTGCCTATCGACCGCACAGATCAGCGCCGACGTACCGGTCCGGTCTTTGGCGTCGGTCTTTGCGCCGTGTTCGAGGAAGAGGCGGGCGATCTCGGCATCCCCATGCTGCCCGATGTTGATGGCGTAGAGCAGGGGAGCACCGTTTTCTCCGGGAATATTGGGGTCCGCGCCGTGCTCCAGGAGGAGGCGCAGGGTCTCCATATCGCGATCCGCTCCCGCCTCGCACAGCGCGACCAGCAGCGTTTTGCCGTAGAAATCCTTGGCGTTGGGGTCTGCTTCGTGCTCCAGAAGCAGCTTCACCATCTGCGGATGCGCCGCGCCCGCAAGCCGCAGAGCGGTCTCCTGCCGACTGTCTTTGGCATCCACCGTCGCCCCATGTTTCAGGAGCATCTCTGCGATCGGCTGAAACCCATGCAGGGAGGCGATCATCAGGGCCGACTGCCCTTCCTCATTGACGGTGTTGGGATCGACGCCGCTCGCCAGCAGACGCGTGACAGTCTCCGGCTGATTCTTTTCCGCCGCATCCAGGAGCTTCTGTCCGTTCTGTCCCCGCTGCAGCCAGACGACAAACCCGACAACGCCCACGACGATAAGAATACCGAGGAGCACGAAGAGCTGTATGAGGCGACGCACGGCACGATTCAACTCGACATCATCGGACTCGACCTTGCGGGATCTACGACCATCAGGCATAGAGCGCCTGTCCTCCTCTGGGATAGAAATGAGACCACCGAAACGAGCCTGTCTGTCCGGCGTCTTTCCGTCATTATTACATATCGAGGGGCTGTTTGTGTGTGAGCAGCCCCTCCGCCAGGATCTCCTGCGCAACCCGCACGCGCCGCGCCCACTCTTCCGGACTGCGATCGATGGTCTCTGCGAGGCGTCGCTGCGCCTCGGCATCGGCGGCGCACGGCTGGTAGCGATCGGCGGTCTCGTAGTCGAGGCCGTCCGCAGCCAGATAATCGACCGTAAATCCTGCGCGCTGCCCCAGTATCGCCCAGGAGACATCGCCCCAGCCATCCGCAGGCATCCGGGGGAGCAGGAAGCGCACCAGAGTCTGGCTCAGCCCCTTAGACCCCGCGCAGATATCGACGGGCAGGTCGAGCAGATGCGAAGCGACCTCATTGATGACGCGCTCCGTCGCGATCATGGCCTCCGGGTGAGAGGCGTACGCGGCTCCGGTTCGCCCCAGTATCAGGCAGTCGGTGGTGGAGATCGCTTTGACCGCACGGCGCAACTCCTCGGGCTGCGTCTCGATCCACCGGATCAGCCGATCCATATCGCAGTAGTGGAGGTGCGTGGCATCCGTCGCACAGGCCGCATGCAGAGCGGCCATCCGGCTGTGTGCACCGTCCGGCGGCAGCACCAGTTGAATCTCGGGCGTCTGCGCCAGTGCTGCGTGAGTCTCGGGATCGTAGTCGATCAGGGCGACCACGATATGCGTATAGAGCGCTTTGATCTGCGGCAGATAGGCCATCAGGCGCGGCAACTCGCCATGCGGCCGCCAGGTACAGGTGAGAATGACACTCATTTTGCTGCGGCCACTCCCTCACTCTTCCGAATGGCATCATGCGCCAGAACCGCGTGGACGCCTCGCACCCCGTTCACGATCTGCGTGATGCGCATATCGACCACGACACTGGCGAGCGCCAGCGCATCTTCGCGTTCGACGCCATACTGCTCTCCGATCAGGCCGAGCATGGCATCCAGTGCGAGATAGGTCGCCTCCTGAAGGTCCTCATGCAGTCCGAAGGTGATCCAGGCCGTCGGAGTCAATGCCCGCGGCGCGGCCAGGGTCATCTGCGGATGCAGTCGGAAGGTCAGCGCGACTCGCTCCATGGGGCACTCGATGGCCGTCACGCAGACTTCGCCATCCCCCTGCGCCGCATGGCCGTCCCCGACCGAAAAAAGCCCTCCGGAGACAGCGATCGGAAGAAAGAGCGAGGTTCCCGCGACCAGCTCCTTGCAGTCCAGATTTCCTCCCGAAACACGCGGAGGGGAGGTCGAGTGATAGCCCGCCTCCTCCGGAGGCATTCCCATCACGCCCATAAAGGGATGCAGCGACACCTCATGCCCAAACTGATTGCGCCCGGTTCCCGCATCCGCGTCCAGAGTCCAGATATGCGCCGCTTCGCGCCCGGTCGTTCCCAGGCGCACATGCACCGGATGCGGCCAGCCGCCCGCACCGGTCCACCCACGACGCGCAGGTCGGATCTCCTCGATCACGACCTCCAGCGTCATGCCCGGCTCCGCACCGGCGATGGCGATAGGACCGCAGAGCGCGTGTCCCCGGTCCTTTTCAGGGTCCCGCGGCCCGAACTTCACCGGCGGATCGGTCGCCGCCTTGTTCGCCTCTGGGGCCAGATTCCACCCGGCGTCCAGCGTACTATAGAGAACGCTATCGCCGGACTCGATCGTCAGAACTGTCGGGTATTCGCGGGAGAAGGCGCCGTGCAGCGTGCTGCGCTCCGGCTGGATCGTATATTGGGCCATATTCACCTTTCTGGACTTGCGGAGTGGGTATGCGGTACTATTCGCTATAACAGACGCAGGTTCCTAGGGGAGAGAACGTTGGAGAGAGAGATCGTCACGATCGGGTTTGTGTTGGGGCATGGGGGGGATGCGGGGCAGATGCTCGACCTTGCGGCGGGGATGGCGGCGCGGGGTCGGCGGGTGCGGGTGATTGTACCGGTGCTGGAGACGACGGTGCGGTTGGCGGAGCAGGGTGCGGAGCGCGGGGTGTTGGTGGAGCGCAGTCCGCTGGTTCGGGCGGATCCACGGGGAGCACAGCAGTCGCTGTCCGATCTGTTGGAGTTGTTGAGTCGGTACCGGAACGCGCTCCTGCACTTTCATACGGGGGATGTATGCCTGCCACGACCGGCACAGGCGGCATTACGAAAGTTAGACCTGCGTGGATTTGCAACGCTCCATAGCCCATACGACACGGTTCCGGCGGGATCGGAGCGGGCGATCGCCTGGGCAGCGGCGGTGGAGCATTCCCTTCACGCCGTTGTCTGCCCGTCTGAACATGGCAGGGAGAAACAGATTCGCAACGGCGTTCCGCCGGAACGGGTCTGGACCATCCCCAACGGGGTCGATACCCAGCGCTTCGCAAGCGGGGATGCGAAAGCGGCATGGCGGGCGCTTGGAGTGCCGCCGGAGACGCCGCTGCTCGTCTTCACCTCCCGCCTGGATGCGCAGAAGCGGCCGTTGGATGCCCTGACGGCGTTTTGTGGCGTGGCCGCGGAGTTCCCTGATCTGCACCTGGTTTACGTGGGGCAGGGAGAGCAGGAGGAGAGGGTGCGGCAAACGGCAGACGAAGCGGGCCTCTCGGAGCGCGTGCATCTTATGGGTTTTCGGAGCGACATTCCGAATTGGCTGGCGGCGGCGACGGTGTGGGCGCTGCCGACCGAAGCGGAGAACTTCAGCCTCTCGGTGCTGGAGGCGCTGGCAGCAGGCTGCGCCATTCTCAGCACCGACTGCCCCGGCAACGACGAGGCGCTGCGCGATGGCGACAACAGCCTGCTTACGATCGTCGGAGATACGAAGGCACAGACATCGGCATTGCGCCGTCTGCTCTCTGATGCAGGTCTAAGCGAAAGGTTGAGCATAGCCGCCCGGCGCGATGCGGAGAAGTATCGCCTGGAACGCATGGTCGAGAGTTATGCAGATCTCTATCGGGATGTCTAGTCCAGATCCCGTCCCTACGGCGTCGGCTGTTTACGCACCGCGTTCGGGGGGGGAGTAAAGACGAATTCGGAGGCCGGAATCACCGGATTGGACTGGACTTTCACAACGGAGTGGCGTATGGTCAAGGTGCCTTTGAAAAACCTCACCACGCTGTTGGGCGTTCTGGTCTCCACCTGGTATATCAGGAAGGATCGGCGATCGATCCACCAGGTCCAGGAAGAGGTCGCGCCCAGCGTGATGGTCGGACTACTCTTGCTCTTGTTGGCAGGCGTGTGGGTCGTGCCCGTGATGATATAGACGGGCTGTCCACCCAAATAGGCAGCAGCCTCCTTCAGTTGGATATTGGTCAGATCTTGCGGCAGTCCCTTCCCAACGAGAAAATACAGCGGATCCAGGTTCGAGTTCACCCCTTCTCCGGCCAGAAGCGCCAGTAGATCTCCCTGCCTGCTCGCCATCGGCACCGTGTGGTACTGGTTGGTCGCTACCTCATAGACACTCAGGTTGGCGCCATCGCTATAGATATTGCGGCTGGAATGGGTCGAAGCCAAACGGATATGGATTTTGTTCGGTCGCTGGAACGTCATGGCGCTCGACGACTTCCCGGTGAAGGCGGTGCCCTGCTGAGGCCGGATCGTCATGGCGACGGTCGCCTCTCCGGAATAGGTGTTGAGCGCTTGATAGGCTTTCAGAGTTTTTAAGAGGATCGCCCGCGCGTCCTGCGCCTGTGCCGTTCCGACCCCGGTCAGCAACCCAATCATGGTCAGGAGCGCAGTCAGGCCGCGTCTGGGGCGGGAGAAAGGAACGTAAAAAGGTGAAAAAGCGCCATGAGATGGCATCATCGTTTACTCCTGGTCGTCGTGCGCTCCCGGCCATAGTCTGTTTCCAGCACGTCCGTTCCGGTTGCAACTTTGCGACGTCATGACGCAAGGATAACAGAAACCCCGAGCTGTGTCAATTCCAGAGGAGTCAAACAGAGCAGAAGCGATTTAGGAATTCGCGCCTCTTATGTCGAAAAGAGAGGACCCTTCGATTGTCTAAAGGGTTCCTTGCGCTCTCACTCATTATGGATGATACACCACCGGATATCGACCCTGTTGTTCCCCCGCCACGCACACGATTCCCGCAGCTTGCGGCGAATGGGCAGTTCCCTGTCTATCCTCTCGTCTGGCATCCGGCGCGGACGCGTGTGACAAAGGAGTTTTCACCCCAGGGGCGTGTGATCGGCGTGGAGTATGAATACGACTATCAGCCTTCCGATCCTGCATTTCAAGAAGAGTTGGGGCCGAACGATGTCGTCTGGATCCCGCTGTATAAGGGCACCCTCCACCATCCTCCCCGACGCACCGATCGCCCCCGTAAAGAGGCTGAAACGAACTGGCAGGCCATCCGTGCCCTTGCACCTCGCGTGCAGGGGATCCTGGTGGGATGCACCAACGCAGAGATACACTACAAGGGTCTCCTCAGGACTCACCGGGAAGAGTATGCGTTGTGCATACGCTTTGTTCAAGAGCATGGCGAACGTATTCGCCCTTTCGGTCGCCCCGTCTTCGCTCCGATTTTCGAGATGCTGATATTCGATTGTTACCGTGGAGGAGGCAAACTGCGCGACCTGCTGAACAGTTTCGATGCCCTTGTTCTGAGTTTTGCCGGCTGTTACTGGCTCTTCGAAAATCCCAGGCCGAAAATCCCCGAAGCGTCGCCCTACCCGCGTCTGGCCGAGTACCTGCGCACTTTGAACGCCTGGTCGGGGGTGGGATTGCAGAAGGGGTTGGATGCCGGATCGGGAGAGGTGCTGCATAAGATGGGATATAGAGCGGGATTTATGGGGAGTTGGTGATGAACACACGATTTTCGCCGTCGTTAAACGGCAGTTTGCATTTAGGGCACCTCTGGATGGCGTGGCTGAACGATGCCTGGGCAAAGCAGACCGGAGGACGGTTCCTCCTGCGGTTCGACGATGTGGCGCCCTGGTGTTGTGGGGAAGACATCTCGCGCTACGGAGACTACGCTGCGGAAGGGGAACAGCTTCTGAAAGCCGCCGGTATCCTCCCCGATGCGATCAGTTTTGTCGGCAGCTACCTTGTCGAGGGGAAGAGCGCTGCCGCAACAAGCGGGGAACTTCCGCACACGCGGCCCACAGATCTCCCGGTTCCCATAGGCGGAAAGAATACCTGGTTTCGCCTGCCCAGTTATGAGGGATGGCATAACGTCGCCTGCTACCCGGATCTGGTCGCCGCAAGAGTGCGCGCGGACATTGCAGAAGAGATCGATACGGTGATACGTGGGGAAGAGCTGGTCCCAGAGTTGCAGTTGTACGAATACCTCAACAGCACTCTGGGCGGCAAACCACGGCAGATGGTCTTCCTGCCCCGCCTGCGCGTACGCCAACAGGGCATCTTGACCACGTTAAGCAAGACGTACGGCAACCTGCAACTGCGCGATCTCTATCGTATCGCCGCCCCGGACACCTGGGTCGCGCGTGTGAAAGCCGTCGGTCTTGTAGATCCGGAGGCGCCTGTATCGATCGAGAATATTCATCCGGATCCGGTGATCGATCTCGATCCGTAGACAGGCGCAGAATCTGCGGCGGGCGTTGACCTGGATCAGGCTTGGTAGATCGGGCATTTTCAACCCGAAGCTCTAGTAATTGAACCCGAAGTTTTAGTGATTGAAGAAGAACTCTTTGGCATTGAGGAGCGCCCAAAAGAGGTCTTCCGTGGCCTGTCGCTTGTCTTTGGCTTTGCTCAAGGTCAGAACCGCGCGTCGGCTTTCGTCCGGGGTAGGATAGCGGGCGTAGGCGGCGAGATAGAGTTCTTCGACCATCGGTGCATCGGCCAGCTTCTTCTCGAACAGCGTGGTGATGCGTCCGGTCTTGGCAGTCAGGCGGGTGTTGAGGTCGGAGCCGTTCATCAGGTGCAGGACCTGGCTCAGGTTGGGGTCGTCAGAGCGTTCGCACTCACAGACGATGTTGCGCGCCGGGCGGCCGAACAGGTCCAGGAAGTAGGAGTTGACACCTGCATCGGGCAGTTGCTGAGCGCGGGTGCCGCTCGGCAGTCCGTCGAATTTTTCGGAGACGCCGGTCACGGTCGAGATCGCGTCGAGCATCTGCTCCGCTTCCAGGCGTTTGAAGGGATAGTGCGCGTAGTTGCGGGTGTCGCGCGCATTGCCGGGGAGCGGGACCGCGGAGCGCTGATAGGCTTCCGAGTGCAGAATCGTGCGCATCAGCCGTTTCAGGTCGTAGCCGTGGGTGGCGAAGTCCTGCGCCAGGAAGTCGAAGAGCGGCGCATTGGAGGCGGGATTGGTGGGTCGAATGTCGTCCACCGGCTCCACAAATCCACGTCCCATATAGTGCTTCCAGATACGGTTGACCACGGTTTTCGCGAAGAAGGGATTCTGCGGCGCGGTCATCCACTTCACCAGTTCGACGCGGCGGTCTCCGGTGTAGTCGGCAGGGAGCGGCTTGGCGTCGAGGGCGCAGGGGAACATGGTCTTGCCGGTGCGCGGGTTGGCGATATCGCCTTTGTTGGTAGCGTAGACGACCTGCTCGTCGGGGCGGTCTCCGGGCTTGCGCTTGACCTGCGTGAAGAAGGCGGCCATCTCGTAGTACTGGTTCTGGGTCCAGCGGTCGTAGGGATGGTTGTGGCATTTCGCGCACTGCATCCGCACGCCCAGGAAGACCTGCGCGGTGTTCTCCGCCAGCTCCTGCGGGGAGGTGGAGGCTTTGTAGTAGTTGGCAGCGCCCTCCTTGAAGACGCTGCCCTGGGCCAGCAGCAGATCGGCTGCAAACTGATTCCAGGGGCGATTCTCGGCGACGCTCTGCCGGATCCAGTCGTTGTAGGCGTAGACGCCCTTGGTAGAGAGGAAGGTACGGGAGCAGCGCAGGATGTCGGCCCACTTGTGGGTCCAGAAGTCGATATACTCCGGGCGCGTAAGAAGCGCCTCGATCAACTTATCCCGTTTGTTCGGATCCTTGTCGGCGAGGAAGGCGCGGGTCTCGTCGGGCGAGGGCAGTTGTCCGGTCACATCCAGGCAGGAGCGGCGCAGGAAATCGGAGTCGCTGCTGCGCGGGGAGGCGGGCAGGCCGAGATCGGCGAGTTTCTGCATGGCCAGCCGATCGACCTGCTGTTCGGGGGTCGTGGCGGCGGTATGCGGCAGCGTATAGGGGGCGGCGTAGGGAGAGATGATGCGCGCGGTGCCGACCAGTCCCTGGTAGCGGATGACGACCGCAGCCTCACCCGGCCCGGTGACTTTCGCCTCGCCATCCGGCGATACTTTCGCGACGGTCTCATCGCTGCCCGCGAAGACGGTCTCCCCGGTTACATCGCGCTTTGCGCCGTTGCTGAAGCGGGCGGTGACGCGGATACGCTGTGTCTGCCCGATCGCAAGTTTGCGCACCGCCGGACTCGTCTCCAGCGCGACCACGGTCGGCTCTTTCGCCACGGGGCCGGGCGCGCCGGCCGCGATCCAGTCGCGCAGTAGGCGGTACTCTGGGGAACCGGCTCGAAACCGCAGTCCTCCGCGATGCACGACCTTCAGGGTCGGCTTCAGCAGGAGGAGGCTCTGATCCGGCTGCACGGGCGCCACACGCGCGGCGGTCTTCTGACGCGCGATGGCGATAAAATCGTTGTCGGGGTCGTATCCCAGCAAGGAGAGTTTGAAGCCGCCTTTACCGGCCGCCGCGCCATGACACGCGCCCATGTTGCAGCCCGCCTTGGTCAGGATCGGTTCGACATCGTTCAGGAAGCGCGGCGCTGTCGGATGCGCAAATCCGCTCACCGACACCGGTACGCGCACGTTGCGGCCTTTGATCGTCCCGGTCACCCAGGTGTTTCCATCGTGCTTGCCGCGCACGATGCCGCTGTCATCGATCTCCGCGACCCTGGCATCCGCGACCGTCAGCCCTGCCGCGCCGCTCATATCCCGCCGAGTGCCCGACTTCATCACGCCTTCCACCAGTAGCCGTGACTCCGCATACGGCCCCGTCAGCACGACCTTTGCCGGGGACGCGTCCAGCCCCACCAGAGGATCGACCGGCGCTTTCGACACAGGCGGCTTCGCCCCCACCGCCAACGTGAGCATACAACCGCCGATGATCGCGACCACGCGAAGACCTATCCTCTGGAATGACTGGCTCATGAAATCCCTCTCGATACAGACGCGCCCCAACAGATCGCCTGCAAACCGGCACAGTTCAGTGAACGGAGCCATACCTGCTTCCGTTCTGTTCTTCTATAGAGTGTATGTTAGCCTTAGTGTTACGGTTTTCTATGCGGAAAGGAGCCACTCGCACATATTGGATCCAGCGAAGCGCATGGATGCCCTCTCTACCGACGATAGATACAGAGTACAGCCCTGTAAGCCTTGCCTCCCCGAATACGCCACAATCCCACCTTTTTATCCCAGCAATCCAGAATCAGCATCAGAGTGTTGTTGCGGGAACCGGCAATGTCCCCTTCGCCTGGAACTGCGGGAGCCCATGGATGAGAATGGTAACTTCCCACCAGAGAAGCCCCATGCGGCGCTTCCTTTCTCAAGGCAATGACTCTCCAGGAGTACCACGTCTCGAAACTTCCCATTTCACTCGCAGAGTTTTTGACCGGAACCAAGGTTAAATGACCTTCGTGCAACACCACTTCCCCACAAATCTCATCGCCCCAATTCCCAGCATGCACCGCCTGACGCATATACCGATGGAGTTCCGAATGGCGAATACGATAGACGTGAGGCATGATTCCGTGTCTCCAATTCTCTGCGACAAGTGGGCGCCTGAGGCCGGACCACCTCAGGCAAAACCGCTCCATCCTCTGTAAGTGGAGGATGCCTTGGGTGCCCCCACCCCCGCCCTCATACAAGGAAGCCCTTTGGGCACCCCAAATCCTCCGCTTCGCTTGAAGCCGCTACGCGGCACCCCAAATCCTTCACTTCCGCGTGAAGGATTTCGCAGAGGATTTCAAGCGGAGAGGGAGCCAATTCGCTGTCCTTCGACTTTACCTTTTACTGACCGGATGAGCCGATTGATGGCGGCGCTACAACGTGAGCATTCGATGGAGACGTGCCGCCGTGATCGGGCTGATCGCTGTGAGCGCGAAGTTCTTCCGGCGGCATATCAGACGTCGCGAGCGGCCACACAATAATAAAGCCGAGAACGACGGTGACGATCAATACCAGGGCGAGATAGCGCCTCCTGATCCGTTCAGACATCTCAAAGACCTCCTGTCAAACGCAGCGACCTGGCATAAAACAGATTTTGCCTTCCGGGTTTCCTGGTCGTTTCCGCCACGGGGAGACAATTAGCCGTCGGGCACGTAAAAACCTTTTAGAGGAATTCGGGGCGTCTGCCGCGAATCTTCAGGCAATGCTTGATTTTATCCTCGAAAGGTAATTTTTAACTTATGCCCCGCGCCGCCAAGAAGCCCAAAGTCCCCCCCGCTGCCGAGACGGCCACGAAGCCTATCGACCAACTCTCCGACGATGAGATGGATACGCTGCTTCGTACCGTGTTTCAGCCAGATGCGGTGGAGGAGGCTGAGAACGATAAAAAGTTTGCCACCACGCTGCCATTGCTGCCGATCCGCGAACAGGTCTATTTTCCGCACATGATCTTTCCGCTGCTGGTCGGGCGCGAGAAGTCCGTCCGTGCCCTCGAAGACGCGGCGGCGCGGGATCGGCATATCTTCCTGGTCTCGCAGAAGAACACCCACGCGGAAGAGCCGGAGCCTGAGGACATCTATGAGGTCGGGATCGTCGCGGAGATCATGCAGATTCTGCGGGTGCCGGACGGCACCGTGCGCGTGATGCTGGAAGGCATGGAGCGCTGCCGCATCGTCAAGTACTTGCAGGTCGAGCCGTTCTATCAGGTTCAGTTGGAGCCGCTGCCGACCGAGGAGACCAAAGACCTGCCGACCGAAGCCCTGATGCGCAGCGTCGTCAAGCAGTTCGAAGATGTCGTCGCGATGAACAAGAACATTCAGCCGGAGGCCATGCTCAACGTCCTCAATACGGAGGAGCCGGGCCGTCTTGCCGATGTGATTACCCCCTATCTGCGCCAGATGCGCGTGCCCGCCCAGCAGGAGATCCTGGAGACCTCCGATGTGGCCGAGCGCCTGCACAAGCTCAGCGTGATCCTGAAGAAAGAGGCGGAGATTCTGGAGATCCAGAAGAACATCCGCACCCGGGTCGAAAAGGAGATGGGCGACACGCAGCGGGAGTTTCTGCTGCGGGAGCAGATGAAGGTCATTCAGCAGGAGTTGGGGGAGCGCAGCGAGAGCGGCAGCGAGATGGACAGCTACCGCACCCGCATCCACGAATCCGGAATGCCGGAAGAGGCGGCGGAGAAGGCGCTCAAGGAGCTGAGCCGACTGGAGAAGATGCCGTTCCCGGCCCCGGAAGGCGTCGTCATTCGCACCTATCTGGACACCCTGGTCTCGCTGCCCTGGGCAAAGTCGACGCCGGACGACATCGACCTCGACGAGGCGCAGGCCGCCCTCGACGAAGATCACTATGGGCTGGAGAAGGCCAAAGAGCGTATCCTGGAGTTCCTGGCCGTCCGCAAACTGACCGGCACCTCCCGCGGCCCGATCCTCTGCCTGGTCGGCCCGCCCGGGGTCGGCAAAACCTCGATCGGCAAGAGCATCGCGCACGCGCTCGGGCGGAAGTTCATCCGGGTGTCGCTCGGCGGCGTGCGGGACGAGGCCGAGATCCGCGGCCACCGACGCACCTACATCGGCGCCATGCCGGGGCGTATTCTGCAGGGGATCAAGCAGGTCGGCTCCCGCAACCCCGTCTTTATGCTCGATGAGATCGACAAACTGGGCATGGATTTCCGGGGTGACCCCTCGTCCGCCCTGTTGGAGACCCTCGATCCCGAGCAGAACAAGGAGTTCAGCGACCACTACCTCGAAGTGCCGTTCGATCTGTCGGACGTCATGTTCGTGACCACCGCCAACCTGCTCGACCCGATTCCCGCCGCGCTCAAGGATCGTATGGAGGTCATTCGCTTCGCCGGTTATACCGAGGAGGAGAAGTTCTCGATCGCCTTGCAGTTCCTGGTGCCCAAGCAGCGCAAGGATCACGGCCTCACCGCCGAGCATCTGGCCATCACCGATGAGGCCCTGCATAAGCTCATTCGGGAGTATACGCGGGAGGCGGGCGTGCGCAACCTGGAGCGCGAGGTCGCGACGCTCTGCCGCAAGGTCGCGCGCAAAGTCGCGGGCGGGCAGGTGGGCCATGTCCGCATCGATGCCGACGATCTGAAAGACTATCTCGGCAAGCGACGCTACCACTACGGCGTCATGGAGGAGGAGGACGGGATCGCCATCGCCACCGGGCTGGTCTATACCGAGTTCGGCGGCGACACGATCACCATCGAGGTCAGCCTCCTGAAGGGGCGTGAAGGTCGCGTACAGCTCACCGGCCAACTGGGCGACGTGATGAAAGAGTCGGCGCAGACCGCGGTCTCCTTCATTCGCTCCCGCGCCGTCACGCTGGGCATCGACGAAGACTTCTACAACAAACTCGACATCCATATCCACGTCCCGGCAGGCGGCATCCCCAAAGACGGTCCCTCCGCCGGAATCACGCTCGCGACCGCCCTGGCCTCCGCGCTGACGCAGCGCCCGGTCCGCAAAGAGATCGCCATGACCGGCGAGATCACCTTGCGGGGGCGTGTCCTACCGGTCGGGGGCATCAAGGAGAAGATGCTAGCTGCCCATCGCGCCGGAATTCGCACCGTCCTGATCCCCTCCGAAAACGAGAAGGATCTGGAAGACCTGCCCGAAAGCATCCGTGCCGAGATGGAGTTCCGCCTCGTCTCCCATGCCGACGAGGTGCTTGCCTACGCACTTCTGCCCGCGATAGAACCTGTCACACCGCCCATTTCGGTGACCTGATTATGCCATCTGCCGCCCTGCAACAATGGACTACATTCTGTAACAGGAATCGTCCCCTGGTAAAGGAAGAAAAAGATGCTCGCAACGAAAAAACAAAATGCTGAACAGACAACATTGCCGCATATCGGTGATCGGGTCGCTTTTCGATGGGGGTTAGAGACATTGGAAGGCATCATCGTAGAAGACCGGGGCAATCTTGGCGTTGGAGGCGCTCGCATGTTTCGTATCGAGGCAGAACTCGAACCAGCGCACAAAATCACCCTGGAACTGCCCACTTATGAGTTTAAGTTAAAGGCTGCTTGAATCCAATGTGTCTTCCGCCTCGTCTCCCATGCCGACGAGGTGCTTGCCTACGCACTTCTG